>Ga0070728_10000593_pt1 | contig 67925 bp, 64 predicted proteins | sample tdDd471_FD_66723 | JGI IMG/M metagenome (GOLD analysis project Ga0070728, IMG submission 66723) | Marine sediment microbial communities from the Atlantic coast under amendment with organic carbon and nitrate - tdDd47.1 | ecosystem: Environmental > Aquatic > Marine > Coastal > Sediment | place... | reverse complement strand
AAGACGAAGAACAGCGACCAGCGGATCGTCAGGATGCGCCAGCCCGCATTCTCCATCTGGAAGGCCGCGCCGAAGACATAGCGCAGGAACAGCTTCCCCCATGCCAGCCCGCCGAGCAGGATGCCTGCAAACAGCAGATTGGTGATCGTCGGCTTGATCTTGATGAACAGATCGTCCTGCAGGTAGAGCGTCAGACCCCCCATCACCATCACGAACACGCCTGTCACCAGCGGCATCGCCGGCAGGCGGCGCTCCAGCGCGTAGTTGGCCGCCAGCGAGACCGTGACCGCAACCATGAACGCCGCTGTCGCGGTGAAGATGTCGAAGCGGTTGTTGGCGAAGAAGAAGACCCCAAGCGGCCCGACCTCGATCAGGAACTTGGTGAAGGGACTGATGCGCTTCCGCTCAGCCACGCTCATTCCTCCACCGGCGTGCCGCCCAGTTCGATGATCGCGGCCTTCAGCTGCTCCTTGGCGCGATCCAGCAGTTCGGCGTCCGTGGACCGCAGCACCAGTGACGATCCGAACCGCCCGTCGCGCACGAAGGGATAGGACCCGGCCTCCAGGCCCGGATGATCCTTCTCCACCTTCTCCAGCGGCGTGGCGATCACCCCTTCGGGCAGCATGGAGGTCACGGTGCGGGACAGGACCGGATCACCGCCCGCCAGCTCGTGCGCGATCTCCTTGAACATCGCCTGCATGATCGCGGGGATGCCGGCAAAGGTATAGACGTTCTCCACCCGGAAGCCCGGCGCGGTGCTGATCGGATTGCGCACCAGCACGCCGCCATGCGGAATGCGGGTCATGCGCCGCCGCGCCTCCGTGAACTCGCCGGTCTTGTAGCGACGCTCCATCATCGCGACCGCTTCCGGATTTTCGGAAATCTCCACGCCGAAGGCCACGGCTATCGCGTCCGCCGTGATGTCGTCGTGGGTCGGGCCGATGCCGCCCGTCGTGAAGACATAGTCATAACGGGCGCGCAGACCGTTCACCGCATCGACGATTTCCTTCTGGATGTCGGCGACCACGCGGACCTCCATCAGCCGGACGCCGCGGTCCGTCAGTTCCTCCGCAAGGAACCCCATGTTGCGGTCCTTGGTACGGCCCGACAGGATCTCGTTGCCGATGATGATCAGTGCCGCCGTGACGATCTTTGGCTCGGCCATGTGCTGCGCGCGCTCCCGCCTGTTCGTTGTGATCGGGCGCAGGTCACCCTGACCGCCATCCACCATTTCCAGTATTCGCCGGATCAGGCCACCTGGTTCAGCGGCACGTTCCGGTCAAGGAATTCAAGCACCGCATCGGTGAAGATGTCGTTGCGGTCGCCCGCCACCATATGACCGGCACCGGAAACGTCAACGCAGGCTGCGTCCGGACGCAGCGAAAGCAGATGCGCAGCCGATTCCTCGCTCGCCACGTCCGAATGCCGTCCGCGCACGAGAAGGATCGGACATGTGGTCTGGCGCACCCCGTCGCACAGCCGCTGGTGCAACTGCTCCGTGTCCTCGTCGTTGCCGTCCTTCAGGCACTTCGGATCCCAGTGCCAGTACCAGCGGTCCCCCCGCTGCCTCAGGTTCTTGCGGATGGAGTTGAGGTCGACCGCCCGCTTGCGCTCCGGCGTGTAGGCCTGAACGGCCGCCGCCGCATCCTCCAGCCGGGCAAAGCCGCTTTCCATGTTCTCGCGCATGAAGGAGATGATGCGATCCGTCCCCGTCTGCTCCATCAGCGGCGCAATATCGACCAGCACCAGCGCGCGGGCCTGCACCGTCGGGGCATGGCCCAGCGCCAGCATGGCGGCGATGCCCCCCAGGGACGCACCGATGACGACGGGCGGACTTTGCATCTGCGCTGCCCAGTCGCGCAGGTCATTGGCATTGTCCTCGAACGCATAGGCGCCATCGGGTGACCAGTCGCTGTCCCCGTGCCCGCGATGGTCGCAGGTGAAGGCGGAACAGCCCCGCCGCGCCATTTCCATGGCGGTGCCGCCCCAGCTGTGACGGGTCTGCCCGCCACCATGCATGAAGATGACGGGTTGCCCGTCCGCTGGGCCGTAGCGGTCGGCGACAAGTGTCAGCCCGTCGCGTGTCTGAATGCGCGCCAGCTCCGGCTCGGGTTCGGTCCTGGATGTCATCAAGGGGATCCACCTGATCTGTTTCTGCAACCGTCAGCCGAACATAGCCGGACTGCCTGTGGCGAAACCACAGACGGCAGAACAGACGTGACAGGCGTCAGGCGCGGATCAGTGGTGGGGGCGTCCCCGGTGCCGGGCTATTCGTTCACGGCTCTTGGCAGGGGCGAAGGCGGTCCATCGGCCTTCATCTCCTGCTTGCGGCGGTACATGCGCCGGTCCGCCTCCGCCAGCGCTGCCGAGGCATCGTCGCCGCGGCCGAAGGGAAAGACGCCGTGCGCCACGTCCACATGCACGACGGTACCGTCGATATCGACCGGTTTCGCACGGATCGCATCGACCAGCTGCTCGGCTTTCTCCCGCGCCACATCCTCGTCTGCCTGGGCCAGGATGACGCCGAACTCGTCGCCGCCGATACGGCCGACGACATCGGTGTCGCGCACCTTCTCGCCCAGGGTCGTGGCAACCGCCAGCAGGGCCTTGTCGCCTGCCGCGTGGCCCATGGTGTCGTTGATCTGCTTCAGTCCGTTGACGTCGAAGAAGACCAGGCTGGACGGCACGCCGTAGCGTTCGGTGTAGGACATCATGCGCGACATCTCGCGGACGAAGGCACGGCGGTTGGCCACCGGCATCAGCGGGTCCTTGTCGGCCAGTTCCTCCAGATCGCTGATCTTGCCGCGCGCGGCCTGAAGCTCGCGGCGCAGGGAGTCGACCTCGTCCATCAGACCAAGCAGGGCGTCGCGCACCTTCGGCGTCAGTTCGCCGTCCGGGACCCCGAAGAAGTCGCTGACTTCCACCGCGCGTGGGGCATCGACCGATGCCTCCCGGGTGGCAACACCTGCACCTGACCTGGCGGTTCCACGCGGGCGGTCCACTGCACGGACACCCGGCAGGGATGAATAGGCACCGATCTTCATGTGAATCCTCTCAGGCACGACACTCGTTCAGGCAGATTCGACCTACCGTTCCTGGCAGAATGCAGTGCATTGGTTAAGAAAGCCTTCTCCCGCTTGTGGTCGGGAGCCGCATCCCTATAATCCGCCGCCTGTTTTTCGAGGGTGAGGTCCAGTGACCGGTTCAGAATCAGCAGTTGGGTCAGGCGGAACGGTCGGTGCGCGCGTCGGCGTGATCATGGGCAGCCAGTCGGACTGGGAAACCATGCGTGAGGCCGTTTCGGTGCTGGAGGCGCTGGGCGTCCCGCACGAGGTCCGGATCGTGTCCGCCCACCGGACACCGGACCGCATGACGGACTACGCCCGGACAGCCCGCGACCGGGGCCTGCAGGTGATCATCGCCGGAGCGGGCGGCGCGGCACATCTGCCGGGCATGGTCGCGGCCATGACGGCGCTGCCGGTGCTGGGCGTGCCGGTCGAGAGCAAGGCGCTGAGCGGAATGGACAGCCTGCTCTCCATCGTGCAGATGCCGGGCGGTGTTCCGGTCGGCACCCTGGCGATCGGCAAGGCGGGTGCGAAGAACGCCGGCCTGATGGCCGCATCCATCGTTGGCCTGGGTGACCCGGAACTGATGCAGCGCCTGACGGCCTGGCGCGCGGCACAGTCCGCATCGGTGGCGGAAGAGCCCCAGCGGTGAGCCCGGCCTCCAAAGCCGGGCCTGGCCTGCCACCGGGATCCGTCATCGGGGTGCTGGGTGGTGGACAGCTTGGCCGCATGATGGCGCTTTCCGCCGCGCGCATGGGCTACCGGGTGCATGTCTACGGGCCGGAAGCGGACTCGCCCACGGAACAGGTCGCGGACAGGGCCACGGTCGCCGGGTGGGATGATCTGGCAGCCCTGGACCGCTTTGCCGACAGCGTTGATGCCGTCACCCTGGAATTCGAGAACGTGCCCGTCGCGGCCGTGGAACATCTGGCGCGCAAGGTGCCTGTGCGCCCCGGCGCGCATGTGCTGGCCGTGGCCCAGGATCGACTGGCGGAAAAGAACGCGGCGCTGAAACTCGGCGTGCCGGTCGCGCCCTTTGCCGAGGTCTCGTCGGAGGCGGAGCTTGCGGCCGCCATTGCCCGCATCGGTGTGCCTGCCGTGCTGAAGACCCGGCGGGAGGGCTATGACGGCAAGGGCCAGCGCATCATCCGCGCAAGCGGACAGGCCGCCGCGGCCCATGCCGAACTGGGGCACCGGGCAGCGATCCTGGAAACCTTCGTGCCCTTCACGGCAGAGATCTCGGTCATTGCCGCGCGGGGGGTGGACGGGACCCTGCTGACCTGGCCGGCGGTGGAGAACCGCCATCGTGACCACATCCTTGATCTGACCATCGCACCCGCAGCCCTGCCCGCGGCGGTGACGGAGGCCGCGACGGCGGCAGCACGGGCGCTGGCGACCGGTCTGGACGTTGTCGGCCTGCTGGCGGTGGAGTTCTTCGTTACCGACAGCGGTGCCATCCTGTTCAACGAAATGGCACCGCGGCCACACAATTCCGGCCACTGGACCATGGAGGCCTGTCGGGTCAGCCAGTTCGAGCAGCAGGTTCGCGCCACCATGGGGCTGCCGCTGGGATCGACCGCGCCGCACCACCGGGCGGTGATGCGCAACCTGATCGGGGACGACAGCGCTGCCTGGGCAGAGCTGCTGCAGGGCGAGGGGTCGCTGCATCTCTATGGCAAGGCGGAAAGCCGCAGGGGCCGGAAGATGGGTCATGTGACCCGCCTCTATCCGCATGACACCCCGGTCTGGCCGCCTGCGGCGGAAGACCTGCCATAGCGTGCCGCGCGTTCCGGTCATCGTGGGGACCACTCCTGCACCCGACCACGCTTGACGACAGACAGGGCCTTGTCTATAAGCCCGCCCTCTACAACACCCAACAGCAGTGCACGGAATTCTCAGGCATGGCCAACATCAAGTCCGCGATGAAGCGGATCCGTCAGGACGCGAAGCGCACGGAGCGCAACAAGGCACGGCGCAGCCGGGTCCGGACCTATGTGAAGCAGGTTGAAGTCGCGATTGCCGAGGGCAAGGGCGAAGACGCCCGCGCGGCCCTGGTGCTGGCGCAGAAGGAACTCGACCGCGCTGCGGGCAAGGGCCTGATCAAGCGCAACAATGCATCACGCAAGGTTTCGCGGCTGAATGCACGTGTCAGGGCGATCGCCGCAGCCTGATCCTGCATGCGCCGAGAGGCGTGACAGAACCCCACGAATACAACCAACAGGGGCGTTGCGACTGACCGGTCGCGACGCCCCTGTTGCGTCTGTCACACACCTGCGTGGCACCGAAAAAAAAGTGTCATTCTTGATTCTGGGGATTCCCCGTTGGATTCCTGCGCCTTGCGCCACGGGCCTCGCATGAGGGACCAACAAATCGGTCTTCAAACTGATTCGTTGTGCTTGCGCAGCCCCCCCTGAACGATCTATGTTCTGGGGCGTCAGGCGGATGGGGCTTGCCACTGGAAAAGCGCATAAAAAAGCAAGAAAAAAAGCGCGATTTTTAGGCAGAAACTCCGGTGCCGACGCTAATTGTAGCTTTTTGCTGTTGACTGGACACACGCAATTTCTCTGATTGCGGGGAACGGGAAAGATTTGTTCTTTTCCGCCGGTGCTGCGAACTATACGAGGGAGGCGGGTTTGAGGGACGATGATTTGTCAGAAGCGCCGAGTCCTGAGCCTCAAGGCTGCGATGACAATCAACGCGCACTGGATCTGCTCTGGATCGGCGTGTCGCAACGCGCCATGCAGACGGTAGGCGAGGCGTCCTACAACAGCTGGTTGCGTCCGCTGCGCCCGGTCGCGCTGCATGACGATCAGGTTGTCCTGCTGGCCCCGACCGGGTTCCTGCGCGACTGGATTTCCAACAATTACCGCACCTTGCTGGAGCGTGAGTTCCGCGTCGACATTCCGCATCTGCGCGAAGTGGTGATCGATGTCGGCATGGATGCCCGTCTGGAGGCCATGGCCGGCCGCAAGGATGCCGTTGCCGACGACGGTGCCCCGGTAAAACGCGCGGGCAAGCCAGCCGGCACGACCAACGGCAGCGACGCCAGATCGGCACCGGAAGCACCGTCGATCATTCGTCCGCGCGATGCCGAGCCGGACAAGGGTCTGGTCAGTGTCCTGGACCAGAACCTGACCTTCGACAAGTTCGTCGTCGGCAAGCCCAACGAACTGGCCTATGCCGCCGCCCGCCGGGTGGCGGATGCCGATGGTGTCGCCTTCAACCCGCTGTTCCTCTACGCCGGTGTCGGCCTCGGCAAGACGCATCTGATGCATGCGATTGCCTGGCATATCCGCCAACGCCGTCCGGACCGGAAGGTGCTCTACCTCACCGCCGAGATGTTCATGTATCATTTCATCAAGGCCGTGCGGTTCCGCGATACCGTCTCCTTCAAGGAGAAGTTCCGCTCCGTCGACGTGCTGATGGTCGATGACCTGCAGTTCATTTCCGGCAAGGAGTCGACGCAGGAGGAGTTCTTCCACACCTTCAACGAGCTGATCGACCGCAACCACCAGATCGTGGTTTCCGCCGACCGCTCGCCGTCCGATCTGGAGGGGATGGAGGAACGTGTCCGGTCCCGTCTGGCCTGGGGCCTGGTCGCCGACATTCACCCGACCGACTTCGAGCTGCGTGTCGGCATCCTGGAACAGAAACTGGCACTGGAACCGGAAGTGACTGTCCCGCGGGAGGTCGTCGAATTCCTGGCCCACCGCATCACCTCGAACGTGCGGGAACTGGAGGGGGCCATGAAGCGGGTCATCGCCTACCACGCCCTGATGGGCCGCGCGATCTCGCTGGAGATGGTGCAGGAGGTGCTGGCCGACGTGCTGCGGGCCAATGCCCGCAAGGTCTCCATCGACGACATCCAGCGCAAGGTGGCGGAGCATTACAACATCCGGATGGCGGAAATGTCGTCCGCGCGCCGCGCCCGCGCCGTTGCCCGGCCACGCCAGGTTGCCATGTTCCTGGCCAAGCGCCTGACCAGTCGCAGCCTGCCGGAAATCGGTCGCAAGTTCGGCAACCGCGACCACACGACGGTGCTGCACGGCGTCCGCCGGATCGAGGAGCTGATCCAGTCCGATGTCAGCCTGGCCGAGGATGTCAGGATGCTGGAGGCCGCCCTGTCGAACTGAGTCAATCGCGGTCTTTGCCATCCCTCTCCCCCACCCGGCCACCCACGGGAGTATCCTTATTGGGTGGCCGGGTGGGGGAGAGGGATGGCAAAGACCACAGACGACTCCCTACGCCACCATCGCACCCTGCCGAATCGGGCCGGTTTCACTGGCGAATCCGGAAATGTCCATGCTATACGGAGTCTCTTGCCCGACTGTCCTGTCAGGCAAGGTTCCTGGCAACGACATCTGGCTCGATTCTGCGATGAAACTTACCATTGAACGCACAGCGCTGCTGGTCTCCCTCAATCACGTCCAGAGCGTGGTGGAGCGGCGCAACACGATCCCCATTCTCAGCCATGTCCAGATCGAGGCAACGGCCGACGGCGTACGGTTCCGTGCCACCGACCTGGAACTTGCCGTGGTGGAAAGCTGTGCCGCGATGGTGGAGACGCCAGGTATGGCCACGGCGCCCGCCCATACGCTGTACGACATCGTGCGCAAGCTGCCTGACGGTGCCGATATCCAGCTCAGCCTGGATACGGAGCGGCGGCGGCTGAACCTGCAGGCTGGCCGGTCCCGCTTCGCGCTCGCCTGCCTGCCGAACGACGATTTCCCGACCATCGAGGATGACGAGCTGCCGCATCAGTTCCAGCTGCCGGTGGCGACCGCCCGCACGCTGCTGGAGCGGACCCGGTTCGCGATCTCGACCGAAGAGACCCGCTATTACCTGAATGGCATCTACGTCCACGCGACGGATGACGGCAAGCATATCCGCGCCGTGGCGACCGATGGCCATCGTCTTGCCCGCTTCGAGATGGAAGCACCGGAGGGCGCGGAAGCCCTGCCCGGCGTCATCATCCCGCGCAAGGCGGTAACCGAGATTCACAAGCTGCTGGGCGATGCCGGCGGCGACATGGCCGTCTCCGTCGGCGAGAGCCGGATCCGGTTCAGTGTCGGTGACACCGTTCTGACATCGAAGCTGATCGACGGATCCTTCCCGGATTACGAGCGGGTGATCCCGTCCGGCAATGACCGGAGGATGGACGTGGATGCCAAGGTCTTCCTGTCGGCGGTCGATCGCGTCTCCACCATCTCCACGGAGAAGTCGCGGGCCGTGAAGCTCAGTCTGCAGAGCGAGCGCATGACCCTTTCGGCAAACAGCCCCGACGCAGGCAGCGCCACCGAGGAATTGGCCGTGAACTATGCATCGGAGGACATGGAGATCGGTTTCAACTCCAAGTACCTGATGGATGTGGCGAGCCAGATCGATGGCGAGACCGCCATCTTCGAACTGGCGGATTCCAACTCGCCGACCCTGATCCGGGACGCGGATGACGCGTCGGCGCTCTATGTGCTGATGCCCATGCGGGTCTGACGCCGGCAGTGGTGGCAACGGCAGAGGACGACCGTGTCACCGCCGGGGCAGGTGTGTGTCGCCTGATGGTGACGGACTTCCGATCCTATCATGCCGCCGTGCTGGAACCGGCCATCGGACCCGTGGTGCTGACCGGCCCGAACGGGGCCGGAAAGACCAACCTGCTGGAGGCCGTTTCGATGCTGTCACCAGGGCGCGGGCTGCGCCGGGCGAAGCTGTCCGAGATGGTGCGCAATGGCGCGGAGCGCTGGGCCATTGCGGCACAGGCGGAGACCACTTCCGGCCCCTGTGCCATCGGTACGGGGCTGAGTATCGAGAACGGGATGGAACGCAGGGTGGCGCGGATCGACGGCCAGACGGTGGGTCCGGCAGCGCTGGGCGGGCTGATCCCGGTGTCATGGCTGACGCCGCAGATGGACCGGCTGTTCCTCGACGGTGCCTCGGCACGGCGCCGGTTCGTCGACCGGCTGATCTTCGGCTTCGACCCCGGTCACGCGACCCGGGCGAATGCCTACGAGAAGGCCATGCGGGACCGGCTGCGGCTGCTGAAGGACGGGCGGTCGGATGATGCCTGGCTGACGGCTCTGGAGGCCCAGATGGCGGAACAGGGCGTGGCCATCGCCGCCGCCCGCCGGGCCTGGTCGCTGCGCATTTCCGGCGCGCTGCGGCAGACCCGCGGTGCCTTTCCGGCGGCAGAGATCGCGCTGGACGGGCTGGCGGAGACGGCACTCGCCACCCGACCCGCGGTCGAGGTGGAGGAAGAGCTGACGCGGCGCTGGCGCGACGGTCGCGGACTGGATCGCCATGCTGGCCGGACGGCGGAAGGCCCGCACCGCACCGATCTGCGGGTGCGCCATGTCGCCAGGGACATGGCGGCGGAACAATGCTCGACAGGGGAGCAGAAGGCCCTCCTGATCTCGCTCATCCTCGCGGACGCGCGGATGCAACAGGCGGAACGCGGCGTGGTGCCGGTGCTGTTGCTGGACGAGGTCGCGGCACATCTGGATGCGGACAGGCGCAATGCGCTGTTCGACGAGATTGCGGTGCTGGGCGGACAGGCCTGGCTGACGGGAACCGACCGGGCACTGTTCGCCGGTCTGGAAGACCGGGCGCAATATTTCGGTATCGATGGCTCAGCGGTGACCCCCGCCTGAGCCGGATGACAGGAAAGTTGGATCATGAGTGACGAACTGAACGAGACCGGCGACGAGCCGAATGCCTACGACGCGGATTCCATCAAGGTCCTGAAGGGCCTGGATGCGGTGCGCAAGCGTCCCGGCATGTACATCGGCGACACGGAGGACGGTTCGGGTCTGCACCATATGGTCTTCGAGGTGGTGGACAATGCCATTGACGAGGCACTGGCCGGGCACGCGGATACCGTGACCGTGGTGCTGAATGCCGATGGTTCCTGCACCGTGTCCGACAACGGGCGCGGCATTCCGGTCGATATTCACACGGAAGAGGGCGTCTCCGCCGCGCAGGTCATCATGACCCAGCTGCATGCAGGCGGAAAGTTCGACCAGAACTCCTACAAGGTCTCCGGCGGCCTGCATGGTGTCGGTGTCTCGGTGGTGAACGCGCTGTCGACCGAGCTTGACCTGATCATCCGCCGCAACGGCAAGGAACATTTCCTGCGCTTCAATCACGGCGAGCCGCAGGGTGACCTGGAAGTGCGCGGCGACGCGGCGGGACGCAGCGGCACGACAGTGCGCTTCCTGCCCAGCCCGCAGACCTTCAAGATCATCGAGTTCGAGTTTGCCGTGCTGGAGCACAGGCTGCGCGAACTGGCCTTCCTGAACTCCGGCGTGCGGATCACGCTGGAGGACCAGCGTCACGTCGATACCAAGAAGGTCGAGCTCTATTACGAGGGCGGCATCGAGGAGTTCGTGAAGTACATCGACCGCAACCGGACGGCCCTGATCAACACGCCGATCAAGGTCAGCGCGGAGCGTGACGGCATCACTGTCGAGGCGGCACTGCAGTGGAATGACGGGTTCCACGAGAACGTGCTCTGCTTCACCAACAATATCCCGCAGAAGGATGGCGGCACCCATCTGGCAGGCTTCCGCGCCGCCATGACCCGCCATGTGAACGCCTATGCCGCCAACAGCGGCATTGCCAAGAAGGAGAAGGTCTCCATCATCGGTGACGATGCGCGCGAAGGCCTGTCCTGCGTCCTGTCGGTGAAGGTGCCTGACCCCAAGTTCTCCTCCCAGACCAAGGAAAAGCTGGTCTCCAGCGAGGTGCGCCCGCCGGTCGAGAAACTGGTCGGCGACGGGCTGGGCCAGTGGTTCGAGGAGAACCCGGGCGAAGCGAAGATCATCATTCAGAAGGTCGTGCAGGCGGCGGCGGCACGTGAGGCGGCGCGCAAGGCGCGGGAGACCATCCGCAAGCCCACGGGCCTCAACCTCGGCGGCCTGCCGGGCAAGCTGGCCGACTGCCAGTCCAAGGATCCGACCGAATCCGAACTCTACCTGGTGGAGGGTGACTCCGCGGGCGGCTCCGCCAAGCAGGCGCGCCATCGCCGCAACCAGGCGGTGCTGCCGCTGCGTGGCAAGATCCTGAACGTGGAACGTGCCCGCTTCGACAAGATGCTCGGCTCGACGGAGATCACGGCGCTGATCACCGCGCTCGGCACCGGGATCGGGCGGGAAGACTTCGACATCGCCAAGCTGCGCTATCACAAGATCATCATCATGACGGACGCGGACGTGGACGGGGCGCATATCCGTACCCTGCTGCTGACCTTCTTCTTCCGCCAGATGCCGGAGCTGATCGAGAACGGGCATCTCTATATCGCCCAGCCGCCGCTGTTCAAGATCACCAAGGGCCGGTCCTTCGTCTATCGCAAGGACGAGCGCCAGTACGAGGATTACCTGCTGGACAACGGCCTGACGGACGCCGTCTTCGTCGATCACGCCGGTGTGCAGCATGGCGGCGCGGAGCTCAGGGAATTGCTGCTGGAGGCACGGCGGGTCCGTCGTCTGCTGGACTCCGTTGGCCAGAAATACCCGGACTGGATCGTGGAACAGATGGCCATCGCCGGGGCGCTGGCCCAGGATTCCTTCGGCGACCCGGACAGCGCCGCGGAGGCGGCCGCCACCGTGGCCGCGCGGCTGGATGTACTTGCACCCGACTATGAACGGGGCTGGAGCGGCACGCGCGCCAGCGACGGCTCGATTGTGTTCGAGCGGGAGCTGCGCGGCGTTCGGGAAGCCTATCTGATCGATGACCGTCTGATCGGATCGGGCGAGGCCCGCAACCTGACCCACGCCAGCACCGAGTTGAAGGCCCTCTACGACAAGCCCGGTCGTCTGCTGATCAAGGAGAAGGAGACGGCGGTGTATGGCCCCTCCAGCCTGTTCGAGGGCGTGCTGGATGCCGGCCGTCGCGGCCTGTCGGTGCAGCGCTACAAGGGCCTGGGGGAGATGAACCCGGACCAGCTCTGGGAAACCACGCTGGACCCGGCGGCCCGCACCCTGCTGCAGGTGCGTGTCGAGCATCTGGAGGATGCGGACCAGGTCTTCTCCACCCTGATGGGTGACGTCGTCGAACCCCGCCGCGATTTCATCCGGGAGAACGCGCTGACCGTGGCGAACCTGGACACCTGATCCGGACAGGGCGGTTGGCAATGACGCCTTTCGGGGCCACAGCATGATCCGCCGCGTTCTGAAATGGGGACTGCTGCTCGGTGTGGCCGGTGCAGTAGTCGTGCTGGTGATCCTGCTGCACGACCTGCCGGAACCGCGCACACCCGTGAACGGCGGCACCGTCACGATTCTCGACCGTTCCGGCAAGGAACTCGCGATCTATGGCGGACCGGGTTCACGCGCGGTGCCGATCGAACGCCTGCCGCAGCATGTCCTGGATGCCGTCATCGCGACGGAGGACCGGCGCTTCTACAGCCATTTCGGTATCGATCCGCTGGGCATTGCCCGCGCCGCCTTCATCAACCTGACCTCGGGCCGGGTGGTGCAGGGCGGCAGCACCCTGACGCAACAGCTCGCCAAGAACCTCTATCTCGGACCGCAACAGACCCTGAAGCGCAAGCTGCAGGAGGCGGTGCTGGCCATCGGGCTGGAGAGTCGCTTCAGCAAGGACGAGATCCTGGAGCTGTATCTGAACCGGGTCTATTTCGGTGCCGGCACCTATGGCATCGAGGCCGCGGCGGAACGCTACTTCGCCAAGTCGGCCACCGATCTGACGCTGCGGGAGGCGGCACTGATCGCCGGGCTGCTGAAGGCACCCAGCCGCTATGACCCGACGCGCAACCCGCAGGGCGCGACGGCACGCATGCGCATCGTGGTCAACAACATGGTGGATGCGGGCCTGCTGGAAGCCGCGCGCGCAGAGGCCGTGCTGGCGGCCCCCGCGATTCCGGTCGGACGGCCACGCGGCACCGGCATCCGCTATGCCACCGACCGCGCCCGTGACGAGGTGCGGGAACTGATCGGCGCGCCGGATGGCGATGTCACCGTGCATACCACCATCGACCGGCGGATACAGGATGCAGCATCCGGTGCGCTGACCGAAAGCCTGCGGCGCAACGGTCAGCGGCTGCGTGTCGAACAGGGCGCGGTCGTGGTGCTGTCGACGGATGGCGCGATCCGGGCGCTGGTGGGCGGCCGCGACTATGGCCAGAGCCAGTTCAATCGTGCCGTCCTGGCACGCCGCCAGCCGGGCTCCGCCTTCAAGCCGTTCCTCTATCTCGCTGCGCTGGAAGCGGGCTTCGACCCCGAGGACACGGTGCTGGACGAGCCCATCGAGATCGAAGGCTGGCGTCCGGCCAATTTCCGCGATGTCTACCTGGGCCGCATCACCCTGACGGAGGCGCTGGTGCGCTCGGTCAATGCGGGTACGGTCTGGCTGGCGCGCGAGGTCGGCTGGGACAGGGCCATCGAGATGGCGCGCCGGCTCGGGATCAACGAGGACCTGCCCGACAACCCCTCCATCGTTCTCGGCACCTCCGAGGTGACGCCGCTGGCCATGGCGGGTGCCTTCGCGCCGCTGGCGAACGGGGGTCATGCCGTGGTGCCGCACCTGATCACCCGGATCGACGATGGCAGAGGAGACCGGATATGGCAAAGGCGCGGCAGCGGCCTGGGCGCCGCACTCAGCCCCCGCGTGGTGGGGGAGATGAACCAGATGATGCAGGCCGTCATCACGCGCGGCAGCGGGCGCAAGGCGGGCATCGACCGGCCTGCCGGGGGCAAGACCGGCACCAGCCAGGACAATCGTGACGCCTGGTTCGTCGGCTATACGGCGGACCTGGTCGGCGCGGTCTGGGTCGGCAACGACAATGACAGCCCGACCCGCAATGTCTTCGGTTCGGGAATACCGGCGGAGATCTGGCGCAGCACCATGCTCTCCGCCCACCGCGGGCTGCCCGCCAGGCCCCTGCCCGCCGCACCGGAACGCGGCTTTCTCAGCTTCGGTGATGACCGGACGAAACCCGCAGAGCAGGACGGTGATGGCGGCGGCCTCTGGGGGCGGCTGGAGCGGCTGTTCGAAGCAGGCGCGCGCCGACAGCGGCAGGAAGGACCTGCGTCGGAGGAATACAAGATTGAATCCCCATGATGCATTGATTGCAGGGAAACGAACAATTCGGCCACTGGCTTGACAGCCACCCCCCCAGCCCTTATCAACCGGCGCTCGGGTTTCGGGGGCAGGTTCCCGTCCTGTCGACCATCCGCAAGATCGGGCATGGTCGCGACAGGAAGGCCGCTGTGGAACCAGCACGCCAAGGATTGAGAGAGTACGATGAAAGTTGTCAATTCGCTGAAGTCGCTGCGTTCGCGCGACCGCAACAATCGCCTGATCCGTCGCAAGGGTCGGCTGTACGTCATCAACAAGCGCAATCCGCGCATGAAGGCGCGCCAGGGCTGATTGTCCACGCGTGGGCCGACCGGACCGGGTTTGATTGCAGGCCATGACTGACCTGACAAACACCCGGCCTGACACTGTCCTGTTCGATCTCGGCAATGTGCTGGTCGACTGGAGCCCGCGCTACCTCTACGCCAAGCTGTTCCGGAACCGGCCACACGAGATGGACTGGTTCCTGACGCACGTCTGCAACGGGGCCTGGAACGTGCGCCACGATGCCGGCGAATCCTTCCCCGACAATGTCGCCGCCCTCGCCGACCAGCACCCCTGGTACAGGGAAGAGATCGAGGCTTTCTGGCACCGCTGGCCAGAAACCATGAAGGGCCCGATCGACGGCTCCGTCGCCTTGCTGGAGGCGCTTCATGCCCGCGACGTTCCCCTCTATTCCCTGACCAACTGGTCCGCGGAGACATTCCACCACGCGGAGGAACGGCTGCCGTTCCTGTCGCGGTTCCGCGGCATCACCGTCTCCGGGCGCGTGAAGGTGGCAAAGCCAGATCCCCGGATCTTCGAGATCTGCCAGCAGACCCATGGGCTGGATCCCGCACGGACGCTGTTCGTCGATGACAGCCAGCGCAACACCACCACGGCTGCCGCGCTGGGCTATCACGTCCATACCTTCACGGCACCCGATGCACTGAATGACTGCCTGCGCCAGCACGGTCTGCTATAACGCCCTGAAAGCGACTGGCGTTCCGGTCCCGCCCAAGCGGACCGGAATGAACCCGGCGCAGCAATGAAGAACGGGGGGCAGGTCCATGCAGATGCCGAAACCGGACGAGGCGACGATTGCACGCCGGAGCGACCTGGTCGCCGCATTCCGTGACTTCCTGCCCGACGCCCATGTCATCGTCGACGAGGCAACTCTGAAGGCCTTCGAGAGCGACGGCCTGACCGCCTATCGCCAGCCGCCGATGATCGCCGTGCTGCCCGAAACCACGGAAGAGGTCAGCCGCATCCTGAAGCTGTGCCGGGACTGGGGCGTGAAGGTGGTGCCACGCGGTTCCGGCACCTCGCTGTCCGGCGGCGCGCTGCCGCTGGCGGACGGGGTGCTGCTGGGCCTGGGCAAGTTCAACCGGGTGCTGGAGATCGACTACGACAACCGCACCGCCACGGTCCAGCCCGGCGTCACCAACCTGGCCATCACCCACGCGGTGGAGGGGGAAGGCTTCTACTACGCCCCCGACCCCTCGAGCCAGATCGCCTGTTCCATCGGCGGCAATGTGGCGGAGAATTCCGGCGGCGTGCACTGCCTGAAGTATGGCCTGACCACCAACAACATCCTCGGCATCGAGATGGTGACCATTGATGGCGAGATTCTGCGCATCGGCGGCAAGCACCTCGACGCGGAGGGCTATGACCTGCTGGGCATCATGACGGGGTCGGAGGGGCTGCTGGGCGTGGTGACGGAGGTGACCGTGCGCATCCTGCGCAAGCCGGAGACCGTGCGGGCGCTGCTGGTCGGCTTTCCCACCGTGGAACAGGGCGGCGACTGCGTCGGGCGCATCATCGGCGCCGGGATCATCCCGGCAGGCATGGAGATGATGGACCGGCCTGCCATCCATGCGGCGGAGGCGTTCTGCCATGCGGGCTACCCGCTGGATGTGGAATCCATCCTGATCATCGAACTGGACGGCCCGGAGGTGGAGGTCGATCACCTGACGGAGATCGTCAGCGGCATCTGCACTGATTGCGGCGCCGTCTCGGTCCGGGTCAGCGAGACAGAGGCGGAGCGGATGAACTTCTGGGCCGGGCGCAAGGCTGCCTTCCCCGCTGTCGGCCGCATCTCCCCAGACTACTATTGCATGGACGGCACCATCCCGCGCCGCCAGCTGCCGCTGGTGCTGAAGCGCATGTCGGAAATGTCGGAGAAGTACGGTCTGGGGGTCGCCAACGTGTTTCATGCGGGGGACGGCAACCTGCATCCGCTGATCCTCTACGATGCCAACGCACCGGGAGAGCTGGAGCGGGCGGAGGAGTTCGGCTCCGACATCCTGCGGCTCTGTGTCGAGGTCGGCGGGGTGCTGACCGGCGAACATGGCGTCGGCGTGGAAAAACGCGACCTGATGCCGGAGATGTTCACGGAGGTGGACCTGAACCAGCAGCAGCGCCTGAAATGCGCCTTCGATCCGGACGGCCTGCTGAACCCTGGCAAGGTCTTCCCGACCCTGCGCCGCTGCGCGGAACTGGGCCGGATGCATATCCACCGGGGCCAGATGCCCTTCCCCGACCTGCCGCGTTTCTGATGAACGGCCCCGGACACATGCACGCCCGCGGCACCGCAGCATGAGCGGGCAGGATTTCAAACCGGGATCGGAGGAGCATCTGGCGGAAGTGGTGGCCTACGCGGTTGCCGCCGAACAGCCACTGGAGCTGATCGGGCGCGGATCGAAGCGCGGTTTCGGGCGGGCAATGCAGACCGCCGGACTGCTGGACCTTTCCGGTTTCAGCGGCATCCACATGTATGAACCCGACGAACTGGTGATGCGTGCCGGACCCGCAACCCCGCTGGCGGAGATCGAGGCGGCGCTGGCGGCCGAGAACCAGGAACTGGCGTTCGAACCACCGCACATGGGGCATCTGCAGGCCAATGCGGTGACCGATGGCAGCATCGGCGGCGTCTTTGCCTGCAATCTGGCCGGGCCGCGCCGTTTCAGGGCTGGTTCGGCACGGGATCATCTGCTGGGGTTCCGGGGCGTTTCCGGGCGTGGCGAGATCTTCAAGTCCGGTGGTCGGGTGGTGAAGAACGTCACCGGCTATGACCTCTGCAAGCTGATGTGCGGCAGCTTCGGCACCCTGGCTGCCATGACCGAAGTGACCTTCAAGGTTCTGCCACGGGCCGAGAAGATCTGGACCGTGCTGGCCTTTGGCCTGTCAGCGGAACAGGCCGTGAGGGCCATGGCGGACGCCGCCGGGTCGCCCCACGATGTATCCGGTCTCTGTCACCTGCCGACAGAGGTTGCGGCACGCAGTTCCGTCGATTTCGTCTCCGGTGCCGGAACCAGCGTGACCGCCATTCGCCTGGAGGGGCCGGCACCGTCCGTTACCCATCGGGCTGCCGCGCTGAAAGCCATGCTGGGCACTGCAGAGGGGATCGAGGAACTGCACACCCATCGCTCCGTCGCCTTCTGGCGGGAGGTCCGCGACGTCTCCCCCCTGCTGGATGGCGGGACCGTCACCGGCGATCCGCTCTGGCGGCTGTCGGTGACTCCCACGGAGGGTGCCCGCACGATGACCGGCATCCTCGACCAGGTGCCGGGCCGGGGACTGATGGACTGGGCCGGGGGGCAGCTCTGGCTGGCGCTGGAACCCGGCGCGGAGGATGGCGGCTTCGACAGCATCCGCAGCGCCATGGACGGCGGCCATGCCACGCTGATCCGTGGTGCGGCGGACCTGCGCGCGCGTATTCCGGTGTTTCAGCCGCAGCCCGCGCCGCTCGCCGCCCTGACGAAGCGCATCAAGGATGGTTTCGATCCGCGCGGCGTCCTGAATCCGGGTCGCGTGGTGGAGGGGGTCTGATCGATGCAGACACGCTTCACCGAGGCTCAGCTTGCCGATCCGAGTATCGCCCGATCCAACGAGATCCTGCGCAATTGCGTGCATTGCGGCTTCTGCACTGCCACCTGTCCGACCTACGTCACCCTGGGCGACGAACGTGACAGCCCGCGCGGGCGCATCTGGCTGATCCGGGAGATGCTGGAAACCGGCGGCGCACCGGCACCGGAAGTCGTGCACCACGTCGACCGTTGCCTGTCCTGCCTGTCCTGCATGACCACCTGCCCCTCCGGCGTGCACTACATGCATCTGGTCGATCACGCCCGCGCCCATATCGAGGAGAATCACGAGCGCCCCAGGTCCGACCGCTTCCTGCGCGCCGTACTTGCGGAGATCCTGCCGCATCCGGGGCGGTTCCGGCTGGCCCTGATCGGCGCCTGGCTGTCCCGTCCGCTGGCCGGGGTGCTGGGTGGCCTGTTCGGTGGACGCATGGGGGCGATGCTGCGGCTGGCCCCTGCCGACCTGCCAGCCCCCTCCCCGATGGACCGGCCACAGACCTTCCCGGCGGAGGGGAATCGCAAGCGGCGGGTGGCCCTGATGACTGGTTGCGCCCAGCAGGTGCTGAACCCGGCGATCAACGAAGCCTCCATCCGCCTGCTGACCCGGCTGGGCTGCGAGGTCGTGGTAGCGCGCGGCGCCGGGTGCTGCGGGGCGCTGACGCATCACATGGGACATGAGGAATCGGCCTTCGCCTCGGCCCGCGCCAACATCCGTGCCTGGACGCGGGAGATCGAGGGCGATGGCCTGGATGCCATTGTCATCAACGCCTCCGGCTGCGGCACCACCGTGAAGGACTATGGCTTCATGCTGCGCAACGAACCGGACTGTGCAGCACAGGCAAAGGCGGTTTCCGACCTGACCGTCGATATCACGGAGCTGCTCGACCGGATCGGCCTGCCGGAGGGCATGGTGGCACCGGAAGACCTGAATGTGACCTACCATTCCGCCTGTTCACTGCGGCATGGCCAGAGGGTGCTGGATCCGCCGAAGACGTTGCTGCGCGCCGCCGGGTTCCGGGTCAGTGAACCTGCCGAGCCACATCTCTGCTGCGGCTCCGCCGGCACCTACAACATCATGCAGCCGGAGATCGCGGAGAAGCTGAAGCACCGCAAGCTGGCCAACATTGCCCGCACGAAGCCCGACGTGATCGCCGCCGGGAACATCGGCTGCATGACACAGATCGGTGGTGGCACCGATGTGCCGGTGGTTCACACGGCAGAACTGCTGGACTGGGCCACGGGCGGGCCGAAGCCTGCGGCGCTGGAGAAGGCTGTCACGGTCTGAACCCGCGACTTCAGGCGGAGCCCATCTCGGCCAGGGTCAGGCTGTAGACATCCGTGGCCTCCCTGCCGAAGCAGCAGAAGGTGATGCGCGTCGGCGCGTGTTTCACAGTGCGGAAATCCAGCACGGTCCCGACGGCGATCTGGGCCGCCTTGCGCAGGGGATAACCATAGACCCCGGTGGAAATCGCCGGAAAGGCGATGGAGCGGAAGCGGCGCGAAACCGCCAGTTCCATGCAGCGCTGATAGCACAGGCCCAGCAGTTCCGGCTCCCCCGCCTCACCGCCCTGCCAGACGGGACCGACCGTATGCATGATGTGGCGCGCGGGCAGCCCGAAGCCGCTGGTCAGGCGCACCTGCCCGGTGGGACAGCCACCGATCAGGCGGCAGGCATCCAGCAGTTCCGGACCGGCAGCCGCATGGATCGCACCATCGACGCCGCCGCCGCCCAGCAGGGTCTCGTTGGCGGCATTCACCACGGCATCGACATGCAGCCGGGTAATGTCGCCGTCGACCACCTCCAGCCGCATGATCTGCTTGCCTCCGTTTCGGTCAGGCGCCCTCGTCGGGGTGCATCAGCCGGTGCAGCGGCGCGATGAAATAGCGGACATAGGCATCATCGACGTTCGCCTGGCTGCGGCTGCGCCACGCCATCATTGCCTTTTCGTAGGTCGGATAGATTCCGGCAACATCGACCTTGTCCGGATCCGCGAGCACATTCTCACGCGGGTCCAGCAGGGTGCCGCCGAATACGAGATAGAGATCCTGTCGGCTCATTGGCCTTGTCCTCCGAGGCTGGCCTGGTTCCGTCAGCCCGTTGCGCGTTCTTCCCTGCCCCATGGTTAGGCGCGACAGGCGCGCCATGCAACCGAAACCGGGGCAGTCAGGCCCCGGCCCCGTCGAGATGCTTTGCGAACAGGTCCAGGGTCCGTTTCAGTGCCGTTGCGGCGTGGGTCGGGTGGTGATCTGCCCTGTGATCGCAGTTGAAGCCATGCCCGGCGCCCTTGTAGACGAAGACTTCCACCTCCGGATGGGCGGCGCGGATCGCCTCCACATCATCCAGCGGGATCGACTTGTCCAGTTCACCGAAGTGCAGCATGGTCGCGGCACCCGGCTGCTCCGCGATGTGCGGCATGATCTGGCCACCATAATAGCCACTGGCGGCGCTCAGACGCGGCGCCAGACGGCAGGCGGAGACGAAGGTCAGCGTCCCGCCCCAGCAGTATCCGACCATGCCCACCTTGCCCGACTTGCCTGCCTCATCGACCGTCGCGGACAGGTCCAGCATCACCTTGTCCAGGTCGCAGCCCGCGCGCCAGTCCCGGCCCTTCGCGATGTCGTCGGGGGTGTAGCCGCACTCCAGTCCCGGCTCGACCCGGTCATAGATCGCCGGGGCCAGCGCCAGATAACCCGCCTCCGCATAGCCATCGGCGACATTGCGGATGTGCGGATTGACGCCGAATATCTCCTGCACCACCACGACCGCGCCTCTCGGCTTGCCCTCCGGTGCCGCACGATAGACGTCGAAGGCATGGCCATCCTCAGCCGTCAGTTTCATCCAGTCGCCCATGCTCATTCCCCCCAGGTCTCGTTCAGGATTCTTCCAGGTTTCTCGTTGGTGCCCGCCTCATGCAGTACCGGCTTCGCGTTTGCGGATGATACCGATCAGACGCGCATCCATCACCACCTCGTCCTTCTGGTTGATCACTTCCGCCAGGAAGACGGCGGAGCCACGGTCCGGGCGGGACCGCGACGGCGTCTTCTCCACGCAGGTACTGCGCACCCAGAGGGTATCACCGGGGCGCACCGGTTTCAGCCAGCGCAGGTCGTCGAAGCCGGGCGAGCCCATGGAGCCACCATCATCACCACCGCGCGACAGCACCTGCAACCGCATCAGGATGCCCGCCGTGTGCCAGCCGGAGGCACAGAGTCCCCGGAACACACTCTGCTTCGCGGCTTCCTCGTCCATGTGAAAGGGCTGGGGATCGAACTCGGTGGCGAACTCGATGATCTCCTGCTTCGTCATGGTGTAGCTGTCGGTTTCCGACACCTGACCAACCTCGATATCCTCGAACCAGCGGCTCATGCCGATGCTCCTTCCTGTCCGTCACCACGCCGACCGATCATGAAGACGTTCTCCATGCGCAACACGTCGGTGCCGTCAGCGGTGCGCAGGAAATGGCGCACACTGCAGAAGCCGATGTCGTTGCGGCTCTTCGGCAGATACTTGTCCAGCACCTCGGTGTGCAGCGAAAGCTGCATGCCCGGCGTCACGGGCCGCAACCAGCGGCAGAGCTTCACCCCCGGCGCGCCCTGACTGTCCAGCTCCGCCAGCATGCCCTTGACCATCAGCCGCATGGCGATGGAGGCAGAGTGCCAGCCGGAGGCGGTCAGGGTGCCGAAGGGACCCTCCTTCGCCGCCTCCGCATCGAGATGGAAATATTGCGGATCGAACTTGTTGGCGAAGCGCAGCACCGCTTCCTCCGTCACTTCGTGCGGTCCCGCAACGAAGCTCTCCCCCACTACCATGTCTTCCCAGTGTCGCATCGGCTCCCCACCATCATTGCGTTGCCCGTCCAGCGCGGTCACAGTTACACCAATTCCACAACAGGGGGGACCGGCGATGAGCGGTGGGTACGTATTTCAGGTGAGCATGGATGTGGCACCGGAGAAGGAAGACCTGTTCAACGAGGTCTATGACACGGAGCATGTGCCCCTGCTGCTGAAGGTGCCGGGCGTACGCAAGGTGACCCGCATGAAGGCGCAGGACTTCAAGGTCAGTATCGGCGGTGAACTGAAGGATGTGGCCGTCGAGGCCCCGACCTGGACAGCGCTGTACGAGATCGACTCACCCGACGTGCTGGCCAGCGATGCCTGGGGCGAAGCGGTCGAGCAGGGCCGCTGGCCCGGCGAGGTGCGCCCGCACACGTTCGAGCGGCATCACAAGCTGTTCAGGAAGCTGTAGCGGGAGTCGTTTGCTGTGGACCGCACCTCTCGGGGCTTGTTCGCTGACCCCTGCCTGCCCTCTCCCCCTCCCGACCACCCACGGGATTATCCTGAATGGGTGGTCGGGAGGGGGAGAGGGCAGGCAGGGGGCCACAGACAGACTCAGGCGAGGGCTGGCAGAGGGTCCACAACAATCAACAGGCCAAACCGACTCAGCGATCCGTCACCTAGCCCTGACCAGTGAGCCGGAACAGGGCCGCCTGATAGGACGCGATCTGTTTCTGCAGGTGCGCCGGCGGCTGGGCGAGGGCGGCTTCCAGGCGGCGCTTGGCCAGCGGATCCTTTTCCTCTTCCTGCAGGAAATCGAAGGCCTTCTCCACCTGCTGCAGGGTGAAGCCCAGGTGGTCGCGGGCTTCCTCGGCGCGTTCACGGTTGGACAGGTCGACGAAGCCGAAACCGAGCGCGAAGAAGCTCTTGTCGTCCTTCACTTCCTTGCCGAAGATCGAGCCTTCACGCAGGCCCAGACCGGGCAGCGCGTCAAAGCCATCCGGCCCGCCGCCGATCTTCACTTCCTTGTCGCCCCTGGCCGTGATGCGCAGGAATTCGAAATCACCGTCCTTCTTGACCTCGGCGATACCGTCATTGCCCAGAACGCGGTTCATCTGGAACGCGACCCAGCGAATGGAATCATCCGCCTCGATCTCGATGCTGCGTTCCGGGCCGTCACCTATCGCCAGGGTAAAGGACATGCCGGGTCGCACGGCGCTGTTCGATGTCACGGTCAGGGAGCCCAGGTCGCCAATGTCACCGTGACCGAGACCAAGCTTGGTCAGGACGGAGTCGCCGCTCTGGTCGACCGTGATGCCATTCAGTTCCGCATGGCCGTTGATGCCACTTGTGGTCGTCACCGACAGCGGCGCACCGTTGGTGTCCAGGCGGGCCAGAAAGCCGTCCTGTGATCCGATCAGCGTGTTGCCCTGCAGGTCCCCCTGCGTCTGGCCCACCAGGTAGATTTCCCCACCGGACAGTGCCAGACCCTGCGCCTTGTCAGCGCCCGTGCTGCCGACATAGGCACCGAAGTCCATGGCCCCGGTGGTCCCGTCGAAGCGCGCGACAAAGGCATCGCTGCTGCCCGAATGGGTCAGCCGACCATCGACGCCCGCGCCCGTGAAGGTCGCATCGGTCGTGTTCCCGGCGATGAAGATCTGGCCGGCATCATTGACCTCGATCGCCGCCGCTCGCGTGGTCTCGCCCGCGTCGCCAATGGCCACGTCAAGGATCGGACCGGATGCGAGATCATTGACATCGAAAGTCTTCAGGAAGCCCTGGGAATTGTCCTGTCCGGCGACATGAATGACACCGTTCTTCACTGTCACGGCGGTCGCGATCTCATCACCCGCGCCGCCGAACTGGATCTGTTCCACCAGATTGCCGGTGCTGGAGGACAGGCGGGAGACATAGGCGTCCTGGCCGCCATTGTGGGTCTGCCCGCTGATCGGACCTGCGGTGGCACCAACGACGATCACGTCACCGGACACATCGTCGAATTCGACCGCGAAGGCGGAGTCCACGGCAGCGGGACCTGTGTTGCGGGTCCATTGCGCCTCGCCATCCGCATCATAGAGCGTGACGAAACTGTTGATGCCGTTGTCGGGAGAGCCTTCGGTCAGCGGCGAATCGGCCTTGCCGGAAATGGCGATGGAGCCATCCGCCGCGACCGCCAGACCCAGCCCGTCAGCCGAGCTCGAGGCCCCCACCAGTCGGCGCCAGACTTCGTTGCCCGCCGCATCGTGACGGGTCAGGAACACGTCCTGCTCCCCGCCCACGACCTGCCCGCCGACATCGCCGGTGGTCGAGCCGAGGGTATAGACCTCGCCATTGGGCCCCAGCGCCGTGGCGCGGGCCGTCGACACACCGTCGGTCACTTCCTGCTTCACGTCGAAGTCCTGCGTCGGCGTGGTGGCAATATCCGTGAACTTGCGCAGCGACGCCTTGGCGAACTCACCGTCGCCGGAGATGCCGCTGACATAGACTGCGGCTTCCGCGTCCACCGGGCTGAGATTGACGGTCTCCAGAATGGAGCGTTCGATCTTCATCCCGATGCGGCCATCGTCGTCGCGATTGGTCCGGAACCGGGTAGTGACCTCGGCCGCCTCCAGCTGTTCGTTGACGTGATTGACGATGTTCGCGACCGTCTTCTCCGTCGCACCCATGTCGGCCAGGTCGATGGCGATATCGATACTGGTATCGTCGCTCTTGACGATGTTGATGTTGAACCGCGCGCCGCTGTCCAGTCCTTCAACCACCTGGTCGGTGGAGGAGAACTGCAGCCGCCCCTCGTAGACGGACTTGTCGCGGGGGATGCGCGCGTCGGTCTCGACCTTGGTGTTCAGGGGGCCGTGCAGCACATTCACCTTGTTGAAGCTGCTCGCCTCCAGAAATGACTTAACTTCCGCTTCGTAGCGACCGAACTGCTTGTCGAGCTGCGGCAGCAGACGCTCCGCCCGGCTGTCGCCGAGGGCGAAATTCGCAAGCTCCTGCATCTTCTTCAGGCCCTTCCAGAGCCTGAACAGGTTCTCGCTGGTCTCGTTGCCGCCGCTGGTCAGCACATCGGGGTCATTGCGGCTGAACAGCGGCGAACGCGCAAGTTGCTCGCCAAGCCCGTCCGGCAGCGTCAGCGACGATTCGGGGCGGTCCCAGGGGGCGATCACATCAGGGCCGAACGCGCTGCCGGTCGACTGGCGGGGCGCCGTGAAGTTGGCGATCTGCTGCTGGCTCAGCTTGGCATTCATGGATCCCAGCAACAGATCACTGCCGATGCTGATCGGCGTGAACGTCCGCGTGTTGCTGTTGTTGCTGAATATGCCGACCATGGGGCGCGCCAGTTGTATCCGTTGTGAAGATGGACTTCCACCGGTCATTCAAACAGCCGCAGATTAACAGAACCTTAAACGTCGGTGCCCGGGTCAGCTCAACTGGTCGATCTGTTCCGTGGTCAGGGTTCCCGGCACGATGGTCACCGGAATACGCAGCGATCCGGACATTTCACCGGCAAAGGCACGCACCAGGGGACCGGGGTCCGATGATTCGGCGGAGGCCCCGAGCACCAGGATACGCACGGACTCGTCCTCGGCGATCACACGGGCGACTTCCTCCCGCAGGCTGCCCTCGCGAATGATGAACTGGGGCATCATGCCGGTATCCCGCTGCACCTGGGCGGCAAGATCCGTCATCAGCGACTCGGCTTCCTGACGCGCTTCCTCCCGCATCAGTTCACCGACACCCATCCAGTGCTGGAAATCCGGCGGCTCGGTCACGCGCAGCAGCATGACGCCGCCATTGTCCACCGAATGCGCCCGACGGGCGGCGAAACGCAGGGCCTTGCGGCACTCCGGCGTGTCATCGACGACCACCAGGAAATGGCGTGGCTTGTGCTCAGTATTCTCACTGCTCATCGGCGGAGACTCGGATGCATGTATATGCTGCGTGGCTGTGAACGATCAGATGAGTCTTTCAGAATTCACTGACCAGCGCCAGCCCGGCGGGATTCGCTTGCTGTCACCGGCCTGCCCTGTCGGGGTTTGTTCGCTGACCCCGGCCAGCCCTCTCCCCCTCCCGACCACCCACGGGATTATCCTGAATGGGTGGTCGGGAGGGGGAGAGGGCAGGCCGGGGACCGCAGATAGCCATCAGGACCACAGACAACCTACTTCAGCAGGATATTGGAGATTTCCTTCAGCTTGGTCCGTGCCCGCAGCAGATAGAAGCCCTGGCTCAGCAGGTGGTTGGGCACCACCATGCCGTCCGGCGACCCGTTCTGGACGATCAGCGGATTCAGGTCGGCCAGCCTGCGCATCACGCCCAGCATCTCCGCCCAGGGACGGGTCAGGTTCCGCTCCGCCAGTACACCGTCGAAGTCGTAGCCGAGATCGCGCAGGAACAGGTAGTAGGCGTAGCTCTTGCCCTTGATGCGGTAGAACTCGTCATCGACCTGAAAGTCGGGCAGGAAGCTGCCGCTGTTCTCCCGCACGTGGTCATCGATGGCCTGGCTGGCTGCGCCCAGATCGGTGGCAAAGCGTTCGATCGTGACCTGCAGGTTGTCCACCCGGCGGTCGAACACGGCGCTGCCGGCCGACAGACGGGTGTTGTAGTTGCGCAGGTGACGGATCGCGGCGCGATATTCGGACTCCGCCGGCGTCGTCGGCATCAGCGACACGGAGGGGTTCCAGGTCCACTTGGTACCCGAAATGCTGAGCTTGCTGCGCGCTTCCTTCAGGTCCTCGTCTGCGGCGGAGGAGCCGCGCACCCGTCCGAGCTGGTCCACCAGTTCGATGGTCAGGCGGTTGCTCGCCTCCAGCAGGCCGAGCTGGAAGTTCGGCATGTTGTCCAGCGCGGCGGAGGGCAGGAACCAGGGATCGTTCGGCGTCCACCAGTTCTGGTTCACCTCCCGATCCAGCAGCGCGGCGATGGTACCGACAACGCGCGAGCCACCGGAGGGCAGATCGACGGGCTCCACCCGGTAGTCCACATCGTCGGAGATGGTCTGGATCATCAGGCTGCCGACCGGGTAGTAGAGCGCGGCAAACAGCACGATGGCGATGCCCAGCGGCTTCCAGGTGCGGCGCACGATGCTGCGTCCGGTGCCGCCCTTCAGCTTCGGACGGTCCTCACCGACAATGCGGTCTGCGGGGTCGTCACCAAGCTCTCGCATGAAATCCTGCCTCTCTCGTCCGGAACATTGCCGGGCTGCAAACCACGGGCATGGCGCTGCCGACCTGCGGCGCGCCTGTCATCGTTGCAGATGGGGTCAGCATGCGCTACCGCAAGAAGCCGACGATGTCCTTCACCTGATTCAGGATCGGTCGGGCCAGTGCCTCCGCCCGTTCCGCGCCGTCCCGCAGGATGGCATCGACATGGTCCGGCGCCGCCATCAGGCGCTGCATCTCCGCCCCGATCGGCCCCATGCGGGCGACCGCCAGATCGGCAAGCTGCTGCTTGAAGGTGCTGAACTGCTGCCCGGCGAACTCCGCCACCACCGCGTCCTTGCTGGTGTCGGACAGGGCGGCATAGATGCCCATCAGATTGTCGGCTTCCGGCCGCTCGGCCAGCCCGTCCTTGCTTTCAGGCAGCGGTTCCGGATCGGTCTTGGCCTTGCGGATCTTGCGCGCGATGGTGTCGGCATCGTCGGTGACATTGATGCGCGAATTGTCCGACGGATCCGACTTCGACATTTTCGCCTTGCCGTCGCGCAGGCTCATCACGCGGGTCGCGGCACCCAGGATCAGCGGCTCCGTGATCGGGAAGAACTCCTGCCCGAAGTCGTGGTTGAACTTCTGTGCGATGTCGCGGCAAAGCTCCAGGTGCTGGCGCTGGTCATCGCCCACGGGCACATGCGTCGCGCGGTAGGTCAGGATGTCCGCCGCCATCAGGTTCGGATAGACGAACAGGCCGACGGAGGCATTTTCCTTGTGCTTGCCCGCCTTCTCCTTGAACTGGGTCATGCGGTTCAGCCAGCCCATGCGGGCGACACAGTTGAAGATCCAGGCCAGTTCGGCGTGGGTGCTGACCTGGCTCTGGTTGAAGACGATGGAACGCGCCGGATCGATGCCCGCCGCCAGATAGGCCGAGGCGACTTCGCGCGTCTGCGCCTTCAGTTCCGCCGGGTCCTGCCAGAGCGTGATCGCATGCATGTCGACGACGCAGTAGATGCAGTCGTACTCGTCCTGCAGCGGGACGAAGTTGCGGATCGCCCCCAGGTAGTTGCCCAGATGAAGATTGCCGGTCGGCTGCACGCCGGAAAAGATGCGGCCCTTGCTCATGATCAGGTCTCGTTCAGAAACGGTTGCGGAGCGGGTGCTTTAGGGCCTGCCGTCAAAGTGGTCAACTCTTCCCAGAATGGATACGGTAAGCGAAATCCCCATCTGGACGATGGGCTGTCAAAGGCTGAACAACATGAAGAATCAAATAGAGCTTACCCATCAGAATCAATGGCAATACTTCTTGTCGATAGAACAATCGTTGATAAATACGTTGAATTATGTTCATTATCACGACGATAATAAGAATGCCTATTCGAACGAATTTGCAAAAATCATACTTCTCTCATGCAGTGAAATTGATGTTATATTAAAACAATTGTGTAAAAAATATAATAAAAAGTCAAGAGCTAAAAATATTTTTCATTATGGCACGTATTTGTCTAAAACTTTTCAAGGAATTGGCTCGACCAAAGTGGAATGCCCAATTATCTCAGAAGAATTCCAACCATTCTCAAACTGGTCTAACGACAAAATAATCAAGCCAGATTGGTGGGAAAGCTACAACAAAATAAAACATGAACGCAACACCAATTTTCCCAAAGCCAACCAAAAGAATGCGTTTGAATCATGTGCCGGACTTTTTTTATTATTGCTGTATCTAAATGCCGAGAATGGCTATCCAGAACCATCTCCGGTGTTGTTTGATTTCAATTTCCCAAAACAGATCGTTATAGGTAGCAATCTCGATTTGCCAGGTGTAAGAGATGCTCTTAGTAGACTCGGCGCTTCGGAGCCCAGCGCCTGACCGGTTTGCCGCCCATGGTCATGCGCGGCACGTTGTCGGGCAGGCCTTCCTGTTCAGGGATCGGCTCCGGGATCGGCGCATAGATCGGTGTGTTCCCGATCACCTGACCGGTCCTTGCCCGCGTTGCCTGCTCGGCCTGGGCCGGTTCGATCATCGACCGGCGATAGGCGTCGGCCAGGGCCGGCAGGGGCAGGATGGCGCCCGTGGCGGTCTGGCGCGCCTCCTCCATCACCCCGTCGTGGGCGATGAAATTGTCCAGCTCGTCGATGCCCATGCCGCCGAAACGCCGCCAGACCAGCGTCAGGCAGGCTTCGGCGCGCGGCTCCAGTTCCTTCGGTTTCGGCAGATCGCCAGCGTTCTCCAGAATGTCATAGAGGTTGGGATCCTGCGGCCCCATCGTGCTGGCCACGAAAACACTCGGCATCAGCAGACGGCAGCCGTTCACGGCGGCATAGAGCGCCTGCGCGATATAGAGCAGCATCTGCATCTTGCGCGGCGGGATGCGCTTGCCCGCGTCCGCCCCCTTGCCCTCGAACCAGGCAACGGCCAGCAGGCTGTTCTTCAGCGCGGGGGTACGGAACTGTTCGAGTTCGTCAGACATGGCGGGGTGATGATCCATCCGGTGGTGGGAACCGGTGGCATCATCACCCGAACATGCTTAACGCGGCCTTAAGGGCAGTCGGTCTGCCCCCATCCTCAATCGATCAGTGCCTGGTGCACCAGCGCGCGCAGTTCCTTGCGGATCGGGTAGTGGCTGGATGGCACGAGCTGGGTCATGTACATCACCACCATGTCCTCCAACGGGTCGACCCAGAACGCCGTGGAGGCCATGCCGCCCCAGCCGTGGTCGCCGACGCTGCCCATGTTCTGGCTGATCGCCGGATTCAGGGTCACCGAGAAACCGAGGCCGAAACCGACACCGGCGAAGGAGACTTCGGAGAACACCGGCTGGCCCATGCTGGCCAGGTCACCGGGCAGATGGTTCGATGCCATGAAATCCACCGTGCGCGGACCCAGCAGCCGTTCCTCCCCGAAGCGGCCCTTGCAGCGCAGCATCTCGACGAACTTCAGGTAGTCCACGGCGGTGGAAATCAGGCCGCCACCGCCGGAGAAGGTCATGCCGTCGCGGCGCAGGAACACACTCTGGTCGGGCTTCTCCAGCAGCTTCATGGAGTTGTCTTCGTTCGGCGTGTAGAGCGCGGCGAAGCGGTCGACCTTGTCCTCCGGCACCCCGAAACCGGTCTCCGACATGCCCAGCGGCTCGAAGATGCGGCTGGTCAGGAACGCGTCCAGGCTCTGGCCGGAGATGACCTCCACCAGGCGACCGACCACATCCGTCGAAACGCCGTAGTTCCAGCGGCTGCCGGGCTGGAAGGCCAGCGGGTACTTCGCCAGTTCCTTCACCATCGGAGCCAGACCACCGCCGCGCTTCGGACCGAAGTCGATCTTGCCCGCCGTATAGGCGTCGCCCAGCACACCGCCATTGAACCCGTAGGTGAAGCCGGAGGTATGGGTCAGCAGGTGATGTACCGTCAGCGGCTCCCGGCAGTCCTCCACCTGATCCAGCGCGGTCGCGCCCTTCACCAGCACCTTCACGTCGGCGAATTCGGGCAGGAAGTTCGCCACCGGGTCGTCCAGATGGAACCGTCCCTCCTCGAACAGCATCATCAGCGCGACGGAGCAGATCGGCTTCGACATGGAATAGATGCGCAGCAGCGTGTCGGCTTCCCAGGGCTGGTCCGCCTCAACATTCCGCTTGCCGGTCCATTCGGCATAGGCGATCTGGCCGTGACGGGCGATGACAGTCATGGCACCGGGCAACTTGCCCGCGTTCACGTATCCGTCCATCCAGGGCCGGATCCGCGCCAGCCGCTGGCTGCTGAAACCGACCTGTTCCGGGCTTCTGATTGCTTCCATGTGTCCTGTCTCCCCTGATCTCGCCAACCGGCTGCATACATCGTATGTAAACGGAAAAGCGCGTGCGCGCACCTTCAAGCCTGCGGGGTTCGAGACATGGCCGATATTCGCGAGATGGTCCCCCCGTTCGGCACCCACCGACTGTCCGCCCCGATGGAGCGATTGAGGGGTGCCACGGCGCATCTGCCATCCAACCGTGTCGGTCGCGCGCTCAGTTCCCTGATCCGCCGCATTGTCACCCGCGGCCCGGAAGACCCGATCGACGCGGAGATCTTCCCCGGCATCCGGGCGCGGCTGCGGCCTGGCACCAACCGCTGCGAGAAGCGGGTGCTGACCGGGGCGCAGTTCTATGACCATCAGGAGCGTGCCGCACTGGCCGCCGCCCTGCGAGAATCGGAAAGCGACCCGTTCGTCTTTGTCGACCTGGGTGCGAACGTCGGTCTCTACAGTCTCTGGATGGTGGCCAGCGCCCGCACCGCAGGACGGAAGCTGCAGGTGCTTGCTGTCGAGCCGGACCCGGTGACCCGGGCACGACTGCTGGCCAACCTCGCCGCCAGCGGTGCAGACAATGTCACTGTTGCCCCGGTCGCGGTCGGGGCAGAGGCCGGACGCGGCACGATTGTCGAACATGGCAACAACCGTGGTGAGAATCAGGTGGCGACGGGCGATGCGGCAGGGGACGAAGGCTTCGAGATCCTGCCGCTGCACCAGATCTGCGACCGCTACGGCGTCAGCCGGATTGACGCCATGAAGGTTGATCTGGAGGGGCATGACGAGGCGGCGCTGCGCGGCATGTTCGAAACCGCGCCCGAAGCCCTCTGGCCCCGGACCCTGATCGTCGAGGCCGGCAAGGGGGAGGCCAGTCCGCCTGTCGTGCGCCTGTGCGAGGCGAACGGCTACACCACCGCCGGGCGCACCCGCCTGAACGCAATCATGAAACGTCACTGACAGGAACGGGGATCAACCCATGCGCATTGGCATTCTCGAATGCGGTCGTCTGCCGGAGCCGATCGAGGCGACCTATGGCGACTATCCCGCACTGATGGCCGAATGGCTGCATCCGGTCATGCCGAACGCATCCTTCACCGGTATCCCGGTGGTTGATGGTGAACTGCCTTACAGGGCCGCTGAATTCGACGGCTATGTCATCACCGGTTCCAAGCACGGCGTCTATGACGACCTGCCCTGGATCGGGCCGCTGAAACAGTTCATCCGGCAGGCAGCAGCGGCGGACGTGCCGCAGGTCGGCATCTGCTTCGGTCACCAGATCGCCGCGGAAGCCCTGGGCGGTCATGCCGAGAAATCGGCCAATGGCTGGGGCGTCGGGCGACAGGGCTACCGGATCGAATTGGGCGACGGCGTGCCGGAGATCGGCATGATCGTGTTTCATCAGGATCAGGTGGTCGCCCTGCCCGACAGCGCGCAGGTACTCGGCGGCAATGACTTCTGTCCCATCGGGGTGGTGCGCTATGCCGAACCTGTCGCCACCGCGCAGTTCCACCCGGAGTTCAAGGTCCCCTTCACCCGGGATCTGCTGGATTTCCGGGCTGTCGAGACCCTGCCACCCGAAATCGTCACCCAGGCCCGCCGATCCCTTGCCGAAACACCGGAGAACACCCGCTTCGGCCGCTGGGCAGCACGATTCCTGACCGGCCAGCTCTGAGTCACTCGATCTGCGTTACTGCCGCACCAGAATACTGGGGGAGCGGCTGTAGCCACCGTTCGAGAGGACGAAGCGGAAGCCGCACAGGATCAGCAGGTTGACGATGCCACCACCGGCTGCGACGGCATAGGACCAGACATAGCTGCCCGCCAGATCGAAGATGAAGCCGCCGACCCAGGCCCCCACACCCATGCCAAGCCAGCCGAAGAAGATGACGATACCCATGGATCGTGCGGCGATGCGCGCAGGGATCATCATCCGCGCGGTGACCAGGATCGACGACATGTCGCCGGAATAGAACAGGCCGAAGAAGGCCGCCAGCACCCATGTGGCCCAGAGTCCCTCGACGAAGGGAAAGGCGAAGACCAGCACGGTCTGGCCGAAGGACATCAGCATCCAGCCATTGACCGGCCCCACCATGTCGGCCAGCCGTCCGCCCAGGATACGCCCCCCTATCCCGGCGATCATCAGCACCAGCAGCACGCTGGCCGCCGCCTCCGGCGCAATACCCCGGTCAGACACCAGGGCGACCGTATGGACAATCGGCACCGCCATGCAGATGCAGCAGAAGAACGCGGCGGAGCTGAGGAACGGAATGACGACACGCGGCGGCGCTGGCGGGTCCGGCTCGGCCGCCGGTGACGGCGTGCCGCCCGCACCGACGGTAACGACGCGGGTTGGCGGGTCACGCACCAGCAGGGCGAGCGGGATGCCGAACACCAGAAAGCCGATGCCGATGGTGGCGTAGGCGGTCTGCCAGTCCCAGGCGGAGATCAACAGACGCGCAGCGAACGGCACCACCGCCTGGCCGAACGCGCCCCCGGCGGCCATCACGCCGATGGCAAGTCCCTGATTGCGGCTGAACCAGTATCCGACCGTGGCGTAGATCGGGGTGCCCACCGCGCTGTTGCCCAGCGCGCCGAACGCGAAATACATCAGATAATAGTACCAGAGCGCGCCGGTCAGGCTGAGGGCGAAGAAGGAAATGCCCATCATCAGCACACCGAAGAGGGCAATGTTGCGCGCACCCTTCCTGTCAGCCAGCCAGCCCCAGATGATGCCGAACAGCGCCGCCGAGAGCGCCAGCGCAGTATATCCGGCGGAGGCCTCCCCGCGAGACCAGCCAAATTCCGCCGTCAGCGGTTTCAGGAAGACACCGACCGAGCCCACGCCACCGAACGCCAGGGTCTGGAGACCGAAGGCCACCGCGACCATGACCCAGGCATAGGGATTCTGCTCCGCGATCGTCGGCTGCGGACTGCCCGCTGCATCGCCGCTCATGACCGGTAGGCCGGAATGCTGCCGACGGGTTCAGCGAACCAGACAGCGCGGGCGACGGCGCGGGCGAGGCAATCAGCGGCAGCAGCGCCGATCTGGCTGAGCCCTGCCGGGTCGATCTCTCCGCTCCGCCGGGCCGTGGAAAGGGCAAAGACCGTATCCCCGTCAAAGGGGGTGTGGATCGGGCGAACGGCCCGGGCCAGACCGTCCTGCGCCATCATCGCGACACGCTTTGCCTGCCCCTTGTTCAGGGACGCGTCGGTCGCTACCACGGCGATGGTGGTGTTTGCCCCCGGCATGGCCGTCGCCGCGCCGCTGTCGTCGGGCGAGACCCCACCGGGCGGCGGATTGCCACCGAATTCCCCGTCGCGCTCCAGCGCCCAGGCCCAGAAGGTGCGGCCATCGCCCATCACCACCGAACCCGTCGGATTGGCGGCCACGAGCGCGCCGACGCTGGTGCCGTCATCCAGCACCAGTGAGGCAGAGCCCAGACCCCCCTTCAGCGGCCCGGCAGTCGCGCCCATGCCGGCCCCGACATTGCCAAGCGTGAAATCCTCGACCACCGCGTCCAGCGCCGCGCGACCCAGTTGCCGGTAGGGCGGGTCCTCGCCCCAGTCCTTCGCGCCACCGTTCATCAGGTCGAACAGGATCGCGGCGGGCACGATGGGAATGCGATGCGGGCCGACGGCAAAGCCGCGCCCCCTGTGCGCCAGCCGGTTCATCACGGCACCCGCCGCATCCAGACCGAAAGCGGAGCCACCGGAAAGCACCACGGCATCGATCCGGTCCACCAGGTTCTCCGGGTCCATCACGTGAATCTCGCGCGTGCCGGGGCCGCCACCACGTACATCGGCTGCGGCCACACACGGCTGGTCGGGCAGGATCACCGTGACACCGGTCATCGCCGCGCTATCTTCCGCATTGCCGACTTTCAGGCCGGGGACATCCGTGATCAGATTGCGGGGGCCGGTCTGGGGCATGAACAGATTCCTGCGACGAACGAGAGAAGGCGACGCGATGAGACTCCTTTCAGGCACGGGTGACAAGACGGGCGTGACGCAGTGCAGGTGGTCGGCGTCCGCACCCCTTGCGGCCCGGCTGTTGCTCACATTGCTGATGCTGCTCAGCCTGTTCGCGGCACCCGCGCAGGCCGAGTTGCGCCGGGAGATGGTCGCCGCAGCCCACCCGCTGGCCGCCGAGGCGGGCATGAAGATGCTGGCGCGCGGCGGCTCGGCGGTCGATGCCGCCATCGCCATCCAGGCCATGCTGACCCTTGTCGAACCGCAGTCATCCGGCATCGGCGGCGGGGCCTTCATGCTGCACATGGACTCCGCCACGGGTGAGGTCACGGCCTTCGACGGACGGGAAACCGCCCCGAAGGCGGTCACGGGGGACCTGTTCCTCGACGCCGAGGGCAAGCCGCTCGGCTTCTTCGAGGCGGTGGTGGGGGGCCGCGCGGTCGGCGTTCCCGGCGTGCTGCGCATGCTGGAACTGGCGCACCGGAAGCACGGTCTGCTGAAATGGGCGGACCTGTTCACGCCAGCCATCGAGGCCGCGACGAACGGCTTTGCCATCACCCCGCGCCTGCACTACCTACTGGCCCGCGACACGTTCCTGCAACAGTCGGAGGTGGCGGGCCGGTTCTACTATCGCGACGGCGCACCGCTGCCGGTGGGGTACCAGTTGCGCAACAGCGCACTCGCCCGGTCGCTGGCCGATATCGCCTGGAACGGGGCCGAAGCCCTGTATCGTGGCCCACTGGCCGCGGCCATCGTTGCCGCCGTTCAGGGACATGCGACAAATCCCGGCGTCATGACCCAGGGTGACCTCTTCCGCTACGAGGCGAAACAGCGGCAGGCGATCTGCACCCCCTACCGAAGCTACCGCGTCTGCGGCATGCCGCCGCCGACTTCCGGTGGCGTCACCGTCGCCCAGATTCTGGGGCAGCTCTATCACCTGCCCATCGCCGACGCCGCACCCGGATCTGCCCGCGCCATCCATCTGATCTCGGAGGCGGAGCGCCGCGCCTATGCCGACCGGGGCCTCTACCTCGCCGACAGCGACTTCGTCGACGTGCCGGTCGATGAATTGTTGCGCCCGGCCTATCTGAAACGCCGCGCCGCGACCATTGACCCGGATCGCAGCAGCGGCCCGGTGGAGCCGGGCAACCCGCTGGACCACACCTGGAATTTCCAGAGCGGGGCCGACCTCAGCCAGCCGTCCACGACCCATTTCACCGTCATCGACCGGGCTGGTGACGTGGTTTCCATGACCTCGTCCGTGGAGAACGCATTCGGGTCGCGGCTGATGGTGGGCGGCTTCATGCTCAACAACCAGCTCACCGACTTCTCCTTCCGTCCCTCCGACGGTGACGGTCGACCTGTGGCGAACCGGGTGGAACCGGGCAAGCGGCCGCGCAGTTCCATGTCGCCGACGATTGTCCTGAACGGTGACGGCAGCCTGCGCCTCGCCATTGGCTCTCCGGGCGGCAGCCGCATCATCGGCTATGTCGCGAAGACCATCGTAGCGGTGCTCGACTGGGGTCTGGATGTGCAGGCCGCCATCGACCTGCCGCACCACACCAACCGCAACGGCGACACGGATCTGGAACTGGGCACGCCGATCGCCGACCGGATGGAAGAACTGACCGCCATGGGGCACAGCATCCGGCTGCGCACCCTGAACAGCGGCCTGCACGGGATCGAGCAGGTGGACGGTGTCCTGCGGGGCGGGGCGGACCCCCGTCGGGAAGGGGTGGTGCTGTCGGGTGGAGGCTGACGCTGTCCGGCAGCCGCCTGAATCCCGCCGGCCCCCGCCCGATACGGCCACAGTGCTTGACAATACCGGCATCGGGGCTATTTTCCGCCACCTGAATTCACCGCTTCAGAGCAGGAAGTGACCAATGGCCAAGCCAACCGTCGTCAAGATCAAGCTCGTCAGCACGGCTGGCACGGGCTACTACTATGTCACCAAGAAGAACCCGCGCACGCTGACCGAGAAGATGGCGCTGAAGAAGTACGATCCGGTCGCGCGCAAGCACGTCGAGTTCAAGGAAGCCAAGATCAAGTAACGACCCTTTCGCGGGCGTTCTGATCCGGGTCTACCGATCTGCAAGGGCCGTGGTGCTGCACCGCGGCCTTTTTGCGTGTGGCGGGAGGCGGCGTGAGCCGGCCTCCGCCCCGACGACCTACCAGTCGAGCATCGCCATGACGGCGCGCGGCGTGACACCAGCCTCCGCGCAGGCGGCGGAGACGGCATCCGTATCCACGGTCCCGTCCGTCACGAAATCTCCCGCATGGACACCGGAGGCGACGAGGACGGAGCTGATCCCGGCATCGGTGGCGCCCCGGATGTCGGTGCGGATGGTGTCGCCGATCATCAGGCTGCGGCTGAAGTCCAGCCCCGCCAGTTCGTTGCGGCAATAGTCATAGGCATTTGCGAACGGCTTGCCGAACCAGTGGCTGGTGCCGCCCATGTCCTGATAGGCCAGCGCCAGCGCCCCGGCACAGGGTTCCAGCGTGTCGCCATGCTGCACCACATAATCCGGGTTGGCGCAGACCAGCGGCAGACCGGCATCCAGCACCGACTGCAGGCGCGGCTGGTAGTCGGCAACGGTTTCGGTGGTCACGTCATCCAGGCCAGCACAGAGCAGGAAGTCGGCGGCGGCCGGGTCGGTCACTTCCTCGAAGTCCAGTCCGGCAAGGATGGAGCGGTCCGCCCCCTTGCCCCAGAACAGGTACCTGCGCCCGTAAGGCGCGTCCTGCGTGACCATGGCATGCCGCACCAGATCGCCAGAGGCGACAACGCGGCGATAGAGGTCACGGGCAATGCCCATTTCCTGCAGCCGCCGGTCCACGTCCTGGCCCAGTCGCGGTGCGTTCGACAGCAGGATCACCGGGCGGTCCTGCGCCGCCAGTCCCTGCAGGGTCCGCAACGATCCGGGGAACACGCGCACGCCATTGTGGACGACACCCCAGAGATCGAACAGGAACGCATCATGCGCCCGCGCAAGGGGTTCCAGATGGTCGATGGCTGGCACGGTCATGGTCGGGCATCCTGTAGATTGGACTGCAGTCCTGAGGGTGGTGCGCCTGCGATACAGGTCTCAGCCGTTGCCGTCCAGCGCGTCGGCCATGGCCCGCAGTTTCGCCTTCTGGATCTTGATGCCATTGGCCGACTGCGTGGTCGGAAAGGCGTCCAGCACGACGACCCGTGCCGGAACCTTGTAGCGCGCCAGCCCCGCCGCACAGAAGGCGATGACCGCGTCCTCGTCGAACGCCGCCGCGTCATCCGACAGTACGAAGGCGACCGCGCGGTTGCGGCCCCCGACCGTGGCACCGACCACCTGCACGTCGCTCACCGACGGATGATCCAGCACCCGCGCCTCGATCTCCGCCGGGGCCACCAGGAAGCCGCCGAGCCGCAGCACATCGCCCATGCGGGACAGGAAGATGAACCCTCCCTCCGGCGTCAGTTCCGCCAGATCGCCGGTGCGGATAAAGCCATCCGCCGTGATCGTCTCGGCGGTCGCTTCCGGGTTCAGGAAATATTCCATCATCTGCGACGGGCCGCGGGCTTCCAGTTCCCCCGGTTCCCCCACACCCAGCAGTTTCCCGCTCTCCGGATCGCGGACCCGGATCGCCGCCTCCGGCGACGTCAGCAGACCACCGCCCATGCGGCGCTGGCTCAACGGTGCCTCCGGATCCCAATGGGAATAGAGCGCCTGCACCTCCGACATGCCGTAGACACCCACCAGCGTCATGCCCCGCGCGTCGGCACGTTCCGCGATGTCATCCAGCGCGGCATTGAAGCTGCCGAAGATGCCATAGCGGAACTTCGGGAACGGCACCGGATCGTCGGTCGCACCCAGCATCATGTTGTACATGTCGTCGGAGCCTGCGGTATGGGTGATGGCGTAGTCGTGCATCAGCCGCACCGCCTCCGCCGTGTCGAAGAACGGCATCACCACCGATGTCCGACCCGAAGCCAGCGCAGCGGTGACCAGGGTCAGGCCGAAGACACCGCAGAACGGCATCGGCTGCAGGATCGTCACCCCGTCCTCCTGCCAGCCGAAACGGTCGGCGATCTCCAGCGCATGATCGGCAATGCTGGACTGCGGGTGCAGCACGAACTTCGGTGCCCTGGTGGTGCCGGAGGTGGTGAAGATGGCGCAGCCGAGGGCCGCGTCCGCCTGGTCCTCCACCATCTCCGCCGCGGCATCCAGATCGGCATAGGCGACCGATTTCACGCCCGGAATGTCCGGCAGGGTGGCGACGGGCGCATCATCCTCGCCATAGATCACCAGGTGTTCCAGACCGGAAAGCTGTGCCGGATCCACGTCCGCCAGAATTCCGGCGAAATCGATGCCCTTGAAGCCGGGCCAGCAAAACAGCACCTTCGCGCCGGATCGACCCACGATGTCCCCGACCTCGATCGCGCGGTAACGGGTATTGACCGCCGTCGCGATGGCGCCGAGCCGGGCGCAGGCAAAGAAGGCAGCCAGGTAGGCGGGCGCATTCGGCATCCACAGTGCCACCCGGTCGCCGCGTCCGACACCAAGGTCGGCCAGGCCACGGGCCACCCTGCGGGAAGCAGCAGCAAGTTCCGCATGGCTGACGGGTGCATCACGATAGATCAGTGCCGGGCGGTCCCCGGCCCGTTCGGCCGCGATCCCGAGAAACTCAGTCAGATTTGTCATGCCGGAAATTCTATGGCGCTTCATCACCGAATGGAAATGCAACACGCGGGGCAGGCCATGCAATCCTTGCCTGTCGCAGCCGCATGCCCCACCCTGCCCCCGTCGCCCGCCGCCGCAGGAGAACCCGCCATGCCCGATGCCGCCAGGACGGATACCAGACAGGCGCACCGCGTCACCACCGAACCGTGCGCGAAACGCATCCGTGTCCGGTTCAACGGGGAGACCGTGGCCGACACCACCGAGGCGCTGCTGCTGTTCGAGCCGCCGATCACGCCGGTCTACTACATCCCGCTGAAGGACATTCCCGAACGGTTTCGGGTGCCGACCGATCATTCGACCCATTGTCCCTTCAAGGGCGACGCCAGCTACTGGAACATCACTGTCGGCGACCGGGTGGCGGAGAACGCGCTCTGGTCCTATCCCGATCCGATCAGCGCGGTTCCGGAACTGAAGGGCCATGCCGCGTTCTACTGGAACCGGATGGAACGCTGGCTGGAGGAGGACGAGGAGATCTTCGTCCATGCCCGCGACCCGCACGTCCGCATCGACATCCTGCCCTCCAGCCGGCGGGTCGAGATCAGCCTGGATGGCACCGTGCTGGCAGACAGCACGCAGGCGCTGTTCCTGTTCGAGACGGGCCTGCCCGTTCGCTACTACATCCCGGCGGAGGATCTGCGTCACGACGTGCTTGTCGTCTCCGAACTGGAGACCGCCTGCCCCTACAAGGGGATTGCCGACTATCACCATGTCGATCTGGCCGGAACGCGGCACGAGAACCTGGTCTGGCACTACACCAGCCCGGTCCGGGAGGCTGCGCCGATCCGGGATTATCACTGCTTCTTCAACGAGCGGGTGGACATTCGCGTCGATGGTCTGCTGCAGGATCGCCCGAAGACGAAGTGGTCGCCGAAATAGTTTGGCTTGCCTGACGCGCCGCCTGTCGTAACCTGTCCGCCGGTGCAGGCGATAGCGGGGGATCGCAGATGTTTCAGGACCAGTGGGGCAATCCGGTCACGGCGGCCAACAATCAGACGGTCGATGCCCTTGATCGGACGGTCATGTCCTACCTCGGGTTCCGCCTGGATACCGGCGCACACCTGAAGGCGGCCATGACGGCGGATTCCGAGGTGCCTTTGGGGCTGATCTTCAGCGGTTTCTTCTTTCTGCTGTTCTGCCAGCCGAAGATGCATGCGCGCGGCCTGGCCGCACGTGACAGGGCCAGCGCGGTCGTCGCGGACGGTACGGTCAACGTGCGGGAACGGCACTACATGACCGCGCTCGATTCCTGGGCCGACGGGGACTGGGAACGGGCGACTTCCGCCTTCGAGGCCATCCTGCTGGACCACCCCCTCGACCCCATGGCCCTGCGCCTCAGCCATTACCTGCATTTCTACACCAACGGCGGCAGGGCAATGCGCCTGTCGTCGGCGCGGGTGCTGCCGTTCTGGACCATGGACCAGCCGGGCGCCGGATACATCCAGGCCATCCACGCCTTCGGGCTGGAAGAGAACGGAGAGTACGACGCCGCCGAGGCCCACGCCCGCCGCGCCGTGGAGATCAATCCGGCGGATGTGTGGGGCATCCATGCAGGGGCCCATGTGATGGAGATGCAGGGCCGACACCGCGAGGGTATCGGCTGGATCAGCGCACACGAGAAGCACTGGTCGTCCGGCACCAACAATTTCCGCTTCCATGTCTGGTGGCACCGCGCGCTCTACCATCTGGAACTGGGCGACCACGCGACAGTGCTCGACCTCTATGACCGTGAGATCCGGGCGGAATCGACAGAGGAATATCTGGACATCACCAATGGCACCGCGCTGCTCCTGCGACTGGAGCAAGAAGGCGCCGATGTCGGCAACCGCTGGGAGGAACTGGCCGAACGCGCGGCGGAGCGGGTTTCCGACCATCTGCTGTGCTTTGCCGACGCGCACTACGCGATGGCGCTCGGCGCAACGGGGCGGGCGACGGAAGGCGATGCCCTGCTGGAAGGCATGCGCAATGCCAATGTCGACGAGATCGGCACACAGGGGGCGGTCTACCGCCAGGTGGGCATCGGCCTGACCGAGGCGATCATCGACGCCCGCATGGGCCGCCATGAGCGGGTGGTCGACATCCTGATGCCGCTGCGGGAACATTTCGCGCTGGTGGGCGGCAGTCACGCGCAACGCGACATCTTCGAGCGGGTGCTGCTGGAAAGCGCACTTGCCGCCGGGCGGGCGCCACTGGCCCGCGCACTGTCGGCAGAGCGCATCGATCAGAAACCGGCCAGCCCCTACAACTGGAGCGTCCATGCGCGGGCGATGGCACTTGCGGGCGACCAGTCGGCCGCAGCAGCCGCGCGGCACAAGGCGACGACGCTGGCGGCCTGACGGCAATGCAGCGAAGGTGGATTCCGGTCAACCACGCTTCAGCATGCGCGCCACACTGAACAGGTTGCGCGGTCGTGCCTGCGGGTCCGTCGGCATCTCCCCCGACAGGACCGCGAAGGGGCCACGCCGGTAACCGCAGTCAACATGCGCCAGTCCGATCTGTCGCATCCAGTCGAGCTGGGTGGAAAGAGGAGACAGCCGCTCATCCTGGCTTGCCGCAAGGGCCTTCGCGATCCCGACTTCATCAACCCCGATGGCTCGCAGGGCGGCGAGCCAGGTCCAGTGCTGCCTCTGGTGCAGCACCTCGTCCTCCCCCGCGATCCGTGTGGCATGGATCAGCACCCCGCCCGGTCGAAGGCTCTGGTAGGTGCGGGAACAGAGGTCGATCTTCTGCGCATCGGTCATGTGGTGGGCCACAAACAGGCAGACGACAAGGTCCGCTGGCTTGGGCAGGCGAACCCGCAACGGATCCCCGGCGCGAAATGTCACATTCGTTTGGTCGCCCGGATGCTTCTGCGCGGCGGCAAGGGCATCGTCGGCAGGTTCAACGAGCGTAATCGCGGCGCGCGGCAGACGACGCGCCAGCATGGCCGTGAACAGGCCCGCCACGTCCCCCAGAACGCAGACGGTGGGTTCCGCAGCACTGTCGAAACGGACTTCCTGCAGGACGGCGCCCAGAATTCCGCTCAGGTCGGGAACCATGATGCGGCGGGCGTGTTCCAGAACATCGCCTTCCATATCGAAAACTTCCCCCGGTTCGCGCTGGACCCCTGTCGCGCAGACAAAGAAAAGGGGTCGTCGGTATGTCCGACGACCCCCGATCCTTCAGGCCTGGTCAGCTGTTCCTATCAGGAACCGCCGCCAGCGGAGCCGTCGATGATCTCACCGAAACGCTCCCAGCTATTGCCCTTCAGGCGCATCAGCTGCCACTGCTCGATCGGATAGAAATCCGTCGGGCTGGTGTTGATGGTGATACCCGGCAGCAGCATCGGTGCGCGGTAGTTCTTCAGGTTCGCTGCCTCGGCCATGATGTTCTCGCGGCTCAGGTCGTCACCGGCCTGCTCCAGCGCCTTCACCAGGGTGTGGCACACCGACCAGCCATAGGCCGTGAAGGAGTCGGCCTTGTCACCATCCGGATAGTACTCGTCCATCCAGGCGTTCCAGGCCTTGTACTCGTCATGCGACTTCCATTCCGGATCGGTCGGATCCATCAGGTAGGCGGCGGAGATCATGCCCTGGCCCTTTTCGAAGCCAGCCTTCGAAACAACCGAACCAATCGAGTTGGACACGGAGTTCAGCAGGTGCAGCGGAGCCCAGTTGAGCTCGAAGTTCTTCGCGATCGCCTGCGCCGCGAACTTCGGCGTGGTCACGTTGTAGAACGTGTCGGCACCGGAGTTCTTGATGTTCACGATCTGCGAATCGATCGTCGGGTCGGTGACCTCGAAGGATTCACGCGCGACGATCATGGAAGCGGCCTTGTCGCCCAGACCATTCTCCAGCCCGTGAACGTAGTCCTTACCGTAGTCGTCGTTCTGGTAGAGGATGCCGATCTTGGCAGTCGGCTGCGTCGCCAGCACGTAGCGGGCATACACAACACCTTCAGACTGGTAGTTCGGCTGCCAGCCCATGGTCCACGGGAAGTTCTTCGGATCACCCCACTTGGTGGCGCCGGTCGCAACGAACAGCTGCGGCACCTTCTTCTTGTTCATGTAGGTGTGAACAGCCGAATTGGTCGGCGTGCCCAGACCCTGGAACATGAACGCAACCTTCTCGCGTTCGACCAGCTTGCGGGTCTGTTCCACGGTACGCGGCGGGCTGTAGCCGTCATCGACCGAGACGAAGTTGATCTGGCGACCGTTGACGCCACCCTCGCCATTGAACTTGTCCAGGCAGGCACCGATCGACTTGCCGATGGAGCTGTAGGCGGCGGCCGGACCGGAATACGGGTTGGTATTGCCGATCTTGATTTCCTTGGCGGTGACACCGGGCGCATTGCGCGCTTCGGCGGCACCCATGGCGACGGCCAGCGCAGCCATCGATACCATGGTTGTTGTGAGCAGTTTCATATCTGTCTCCTCTGTTACACGTCGGGCTTGATTCTTTTCCGCTGGTTCCGGCCCGTCCGGCACCAGCGGTTGGCTGAATGCGGTGATCCTAGCGCCTGGTGCTGATCTTATGCACCAAAATCTGCGCGAGGCCAGCGGCCCCCATCGGCATCACGTACACCGTGAAGATCAGGAACAGGCCATAGATCAGACCTGTGAGACCCTGAGGGTTGTTGATGTAATTCTCGAGGCTTGTGGCCGCCAGATCCGCGATATTCGGAATTTCCAGAACGAACCAGCCACCGAAGATGGCACCGAACAGGCTGGCGATACCGCCGACCACACCACCGACCAGGAACTTGATCGCTTCCGCAAAGGTGAAGCTCTCGGGCGCCAGGTACTCGTCCATGATCGCGAACAGCGAACCGGCGACACCGGTATACATGGCGCTGACACCAAAGGCGGCCGACTTGAAGATGGAGGTATTGATACCCATCGTCTTTGCCGACAGGGGGTTGTCCCGGATCGCGATCAGGGCGCGGCCCGTGCGCGAATGCACCAGGTTCCAGGCGCCCGCGAACATGATCACGGCCACGAGTGCGGTGAACATGTACTTCCAGCGGTCAACCGACAGTTCCTCCCCCGTGATCGACATGACGATGCTGTCGATCCAGGCTGGCGGATACGGCGTGTCGAGCACGATGCCCTGCACACCACCGGTGAGGTGGGAGATGCCGTCATACTTCAGCAGCTGCGGAGTGGCGATGGCGAGCGCGAAGGTCGCCAGTGCCAGGAACAGGCCATCCAGACGCAAGGCCGGCAGGCCGAACAGGAAGCCCGCCACGAAGCAGACCGCTGCCGCCGGGATGATGGTGGTCCAGTAGGGCATGCCCAGCTGGTCCATCATGATCGCCGTCGAATAGGCACCCACCGCGAAGAAGGCACTGTGGCCAAGCGAGAACTGACCGTTGAACCCGGTCAGCAGGTTCAGGCCCAGCACCGCCAGCATGTACATCAGGATCTTGCCGAATTCGTAGATGTCATAGCCGTCGTAGACCATGGGCAGCACGACGACCGCGGCAAGCAGGGCATAGAGCCCGACCTTCTCAAGCAGCGGCAGCGGAACGCCCAGGACGATGATCCGGTCCTTGGGGTTCTGGTTCAGGAATGCCGGGACGTTTCCGGCCACGTCTGTACTCGCCATGATCAGACCCTCTTAACGACCACGCGGCCGAGCAGGCCGGCGGGCTTGACCAACAGGACAACGATGATCAGCACCAGCGCGACCGTCAGCTTCAGCTGACTGCCGACGACGAAGGTGCCCATCCAGTTCTCCAGAATTCCGACCAGGAAGCCGCCCAGCACCGCGCCCAGCGGGCTGGTCAGCCCACCGACCACTGCACCGGCAAAACCGTAAAGCAGGGTGCCCAGCATCATGTCGGGGGTCAGGAAGGTGATCGGCGCGATCAGCATGCCCGCGACCGACCCGACGGCTGCCGCAAGACCCCAGCCAAGGGCCAGCATGAAGCCGACGCGAATGCCCACCAGTCGCGCCGAATCCGGCGCTGCCGCGGCGGCGCGCATCGCCAGGCCGATCGGTGTGTAGCGGAAGAAGACAAAGATCAGCCCCAGCATGACCAGCGTTACCGCGACCATTCCCGCTCGATGCGCACTTATCACCCCGTCAATCAGTGCCGTATGGCCGAAGGGCGTCTCGAACTGCTTCGGCGTGAAGTCGAACAGGAAGCCGGCCAGGCTGTTGAACATCGAGAACAGCGCGATGAAGACGATGATGTGGCTGAGCACCGGAGCGTCGCTGATCGGCGCGAAGACGATCCGTTCGATCGCGGCACCACCGATGAATGAGATGATGATGCACACCACGAAGGCCACCCAGAACGGCAGGCCGAGGCCCGCATCATCCATCAGGTACCAGGCGATGTAGGTTGAAAACATGGCCATCTCGCCCTGGGCGAAATTGAAGTGGTCGATGGCCTGATAGATCATGACGACGGCAAGCGCGAGACAGGCGTAGATCGCGCCCGTCGACAACCCGCTGACCGTCTGTTCGATGAAAAGATCCATGTCTGGATTGCCCCGTCAGTAGCCGAGATAGGATTTGCGAACCTGCTCGTCGTCCATGATCTTGTCCGCAGGACCAGTCATGGCGACGTTGCCGGTTTCGAGAAGATACGCGTTCTTGGAGATATCCAGCGCCAGGTTGGCGTTCTGCTCCACGACCAGCATCGATACGCCTTCATCCCTGTTGATCTGGCCGAGGATATTGAACAGTTCCTCGGTGATGATCGGCGCCAGGCCAAACGATGGCTCGTCCAGCAACATGATCTTCGGACGCAGCATCAGCGCCCTGCCTACCGCCAGCATCTGCTGCTCACCGCCCGACAGCGTTCCAGCCTGCTGGTTGCGCCGTTCCTTCAGACGCGGGAAGTAGTGGTAGACACGCTCGTAGTCCTTCTCGATCTCCTTGTCGCGCCGGGTGAAGGCACCCAGACGGAGATTCTCCTCCGTCGTGACACGGACAAATGTCCCGCGCCCTTCCGGCACATGCGCGATCTTGTGACGGGCGACGATCGCTTCGGTCGACATGCCGACAACGTTCTCGCCCCCGACAGTGATCGTGCCGCTCGATTTCACCATGCCGCAGATGGCACGCAATGTGGTCGTCTTGCCGGCGCCATTGGCACCGAGAACGGCGGTGATCTCGCCTTCTTCCAGTTCCATATCGAAGCCGTGAAGCGCTTCGATCTGGCCGTAGTAGGCCTTGAGCCCCTTGATCTCCAGCAATGCCATCAGTGACCAGTCCCCAGATAGGCCCGGATCACTTCCGGGTCGTTCTGCACTTCCTCGGGCGTGCCCTCGGAAATCTTCTTGCCGAAATCGATGGCAACCACCTTGTCGGAGATGCTCATCACCAGCCCCATGTGATGCTCGACCAGCAGCACGGTCATGCCACGCTCGTCGCGGATCTGCTGGATGACGCTGCCCAGCTCCTCCAGCTCGTCATGGTTCAGGCCACCGGCGGGTTCATCCATCAGCAGCAGTTCCGGCTCGGACGCCAGCGCGCGGGCCAGCTCGACCCGCTTCTGCGTACCGAATGGCAGACCGCCAACCACGGTATGGGCGACATCCCCCAGACCCAGATAGTCGATCAGCTCCGCGCTGCTCTCACGCAGCTTGCGTTCTTCACGACCGCGCCATGGCAGGCGCAGGGCGTTGGACATGAAATCGCTGCTGGACGCCGAGTGGGCACCGACCATGACGTTCTCCAGGACCGACATGGTGCTGAACAGCGCCAGGTTCTGGAACGTCCGGCCGATTCCGATCTCCGCAATATGGTGCGGCGGGCTCTGCAGGATCGTCTTGCCCTTGAACCTGATGTCGCCATCGTTCGGGACATAAAGTCGGCTGAGGCAATTGAAGAGCGTGGTCTTGCCTGCCCCGTTCGGGCCGATCAGGCCGACGATCTTGCCTTCCGGCATGGTGAACGAAACACCGTCCAGGGCAACAATGCCCCCGAACCGTACTTCCACACCCTCAACTTCGAGAATTTCCGTGCTCATCGCCACACTCCGGTGACGGTGCACGATCGCGTCGCATTTCGGCGCAATCGCTTGCCTCCCTTGATCCCACCACGTCCGGTCTTGATGCCGGTCCGAACCAGATGCTCCCGAATTCGGTATCCGCCGATACTTTCCGGTACACTGCACTGGACCGCTTTAATAGCAAGGAAAGATCGGTCGTCAAGCGTTGTCCCGGTGGGGCGATTGCGGATAGTGCATGTTGTCCGCCCGCGCAGGCGTGCCTATTGTGCCGCGATATCTGATCATACCGGGAGGGATCACATGCGCAGCATGCAGTTTGACGAATATGGGGCGGAACTGAAGGAATTCACCTACGACGCGCCAACACCACAGGGTGCGGAAGTTCTGGTGAAGATCGATGCATGCGGTGTCTGCCATTCCGACATTCATCTGCACGAAGGCTATTTCGACATGGGCGGCGGCAACAGGGCCGATGTGACCCGTGGCCGCAAGCTGCCCTTCACGCTTGGTCACGAGATCGTTGGCGAAGTCGCGGCGGTCGGGCCGGATGCGAAGGGCGTGTCCGTGGGTGACAAGCGGATCGTCTACCCGTGGATCGGTTGCATGGACTGCCCGACCTGCAATGGCGGCAACACGCAGCTCTGCGCCACTCCCCGGAACCTCGGTGTCCAGGTGGACGGTGGCTATTCCACCCACGTGATGGTGCCGGACGCGCAGTTCCTGTTCGACTATGACGGCGTCCCGACCGGGCTGGCCGCGACCTACGCATGCTCCGGCATCACCGCCTATGGCGCGCTGATGAAGGTCAAGGATGCGGCAGAGGCCGGCGGTTTCGTCGGTATCATCGGCGCCGGTGGTGTCGGCATGGCCGGCCTGATGATCGCCATGGCCGCGATCAAGGCCAAGACCATCGTCTTCGACATCGACCAGGCAAAGCTGGATGCCGCCACGGCGGCCGGTGCCGACTATGTGTTCAACCCCGCAGACCCGGCGACCCGCAAGGAAGTGGCGAAGCTCACCGGTGGCGGCCTGCCCGGTGCGGTGGATTTCGTCGGTTCAGACAAGACAGCCACCTTTGGTGTCACGTCGCTGGGCGCAAGTGGCGTGCTGGCGATTGTCGGCCTGTTCGGCGGCGCCTTGACGGTGCCGGTGCCGCTGTTCGCCTTCAAGAACATCACGGTGCGCGGCTCGATGGTCGGCAGCCCTGCGGAGATGAAGGCGCTGATGGACCTGGTCAAGCAGGGCAAGGTTCCGCCCCTGCCCGTGGCCAGCCGCCCGCTGGATGCCGCCTGGGAGACGCTGGAGGACCTGCGCGCGGGCAAGATCGTCGGTCGTGTGGTGCTGGAGCCCTGATCGGCTCCGCCTGCTGACCTGCATACAACCTGATTTCTGGAAACGGCCATGGGGAGACAGAAGAGATGGCAAAACTGATGGACGGCAAGGTTGCCGTCGTGACCGGCGGTGGCGGTGCCATCGGCGGTGAGATCGCGAAGCTGATGGCAGCGCACGGCGCGTCCGTGATCGTGAATGATCTCGGCGGCGCGGTGTCCGGTGACGGCAATGACGAGAAGCCGGCACGCGACGTCGTCGCGGCAATCAATGACGCCGGTGGCAAGGCCATGCCGCACTTCGGCTCGGTTGCCGAGCGCAAGGATGCCGAGGACATGATCAAGACCGCCGTCGATGCCTTCGGCAAGGTCGACGTCATCGTCAACAACGCCGGTATCCTGCGCGACGTCATCTTCCACAAGATGAACGAACCCGACTGGGACATGGTGATCGCGGTGCATCTGAAGGGCAGCTTCAATGTCGCCCGCTCGGCGGCCCCCTATTTCCGGGAGCAGAGCTCGGGTTCCTACATCCACTTCACCTCGACTTCGGGCCTGATCGGCAACTTCGGGCAGGCGAACTATGCAGCCGCGAAGCTCGGCATTGCCGGACTGTCGAAGTCGATCGCGCTGGACATGAACCGCTTCGGCGTCCGCTCCAACTGCATCTCGCCGTTCGCCTGGTCGCGCATGATCGGCACGATCCCTTCAGACACGCCGGAACAGCAGGCACGCCTGGAGAAGATCAAGCGCATGACACCGGCCCAGCAGGCGCCACTGGCCGTCTACCTCGGTTCCGACCAGTCCAGCCATGTCACGGGCCAGATCTTCGGCGTGCGTGGCAACGAGATCTTCCTGTTCAGCCAGCCGCGTCCGATTCGCTCCACGCACAATAGCGAGGGCTGGACGCCGGAAACGATCGCCGATCACGGCATGCCGTCACTGGAGAAGTCGTTCTTCGGGCTCGACCGCTCCGCCGACATCTTCAGCTGGGATCCGGTCTGACCGAATCCACGCGCTGCCCGGGCCGGACGGGGGCCAGCACCTCCCGGCCCGGGCATTCGATCTCAAGGGGAGGACAGCAACCAATGGCCATCAACTACGATCACCTGATGAACTATCCGATTCCGGACGGTGTTCAGGACATGAACTTCCGGGACGCGATCATCTATGCGCTCGGTATCGGTGTCAGCCAGGACCAGCTCGACAAGCGTCAGCTTCGCTATACCTACGAGGGCGACCAGAAGGTCTTTCCCTCGATGGCCGTGGTGCTTGCGGGGCCGGGTTTCTGGGTGAAGAACGACGACACCGGTGTCGACTGGGTCAAGGTCCTGCATGGGGAGCAGGGCATGGAGATCCACAAGCCGATCCCCGTGAACGGCAAGCTGACCGGCAAGTCCACGATGACGGAGATCATCGACAAGGGCGCCGGCAAGGGCGCGCTGATGTATTCGGAGCGTGTGGTCTATGACGAGACCGGCGACAAGGTCTGCACCCTGACCTCCACCACCTTCGGACGTGGCGACGGCGGCTTCGGCGGGCCGGAGAAACCTGCACCCAAGCCCCATGCGCTGCCGGACCGGGCACCGGATGGTTTTGTCGACCTGTCGACGCGGCCCGAAGCAGCCCTGATCTACCGTCTCTCGGGTGACTACAATCCGCTGCACGCGGATCCCGATGTGGCAACCGCCGCCGGCTTCAAGGCGCCCATCCTGCACGGCCTGTGCAGCTTCGGCATCGCCTGCCATGCCCTGGTCAAGGCACTCTGCGACTACGATGGCGACCGGCTGAAGAAGATGGGACTGCGCTTCACTTCCCCGGTCTACCCGGGCGAGACCCTGCGCACCGAGTACTGGCAGGACGGCAACGACATCTCCTTCCGCACCACGGTGCTGGAGCGGGATGTGGTGGTGCTGAACAACGGTTACGCGACCATCGACTGACCGCATGCCCTCACGGGTGGTGCAGATTGTGATCGGCCGGCAGCATTTCGTGACTCCGAGAAGGCACGAATCTGTCGGCCAGCACGATTCATGGCGCCGTTCCTTCTCCATGTCATGAGCTGGAACATGAAACCCCGGGAGTTGCTCCAAACAGGAACGCCTTTCCAGCCCGAGTCCCGATCCGGCACAGAACCGATTCTGGCACAGTGATTGCTCCTCATCTGACAGACCGCAGAAGCAATCAAGTGCCGCGGTCCAGCAGGAGAGGGGCAGGACAATGACATCAGGACCGCAGAACCGCCGCAACCACACCCGCATCAATCTGACGGGGCGCACGATCGTGGAACTGGGGGACAAGGCCCTCCGGCTTTCCGCCACCCTGCTGGACATCAGCCTTGGTGGCGCCCGCCTGAAGATCGGAGAACTTGCCGACTTCTCGGTTCAGCAGATCGAGGTGAGCTTCAACGGTCTGCGGACAATCGCCGATGTCGTCTGGTGCCGCGCCGGCGAGATCGGTCTCAGGTTCCGTGAGACGGCAACTGACGCACAGTCAGCCGTCACGTTCTTCGAGAACGTGATCCTCTGCGAATACCGCAGTCACGCACCGACAGCACGCGCCTGGCAGGGCACCGAGGTTCACTGCTGAAACACGCCACTCCGCTCAGGGGAGTGGGCCGGTGCCGCTTCCATCACTTGGTTCAGATATCTAGAGCTGACTTGATTCCGTCACGACGTAGCGATGGACTTCACGGCTGATGAATTCCAGCTTCGACAGCTTCTCGCGGAAAGCGGCCATGTGGGGCGTCTCGAAATGCGCCGCCAGGGCTGCATCATCCTTCCATTCCTCGAACACCCGGAAGGCGCCTTCCTGCTCCAGGTCGGCATAGAAGGCATAGGAGATGCAGCCGTCCTCCCTGCGCGTGGCCCGAGCCACCTCCTGGGCAGCCTCACGGGCGGCCGCCTCGCTGGCGGCCGCGACCCGGATGACACCACTGACAACGATCATGCTGATCTCCCCGTTACCGACGCCCTCGCCACCGACAGGGCGCGAGGGTCAGTTCTTGTAGTAGTTCTTGTACTTCCCGTAATAGTAGCTCGCGCCAGAGTAGTAATAGCCGTAGCGGGCCTGCTTCGACATATTGACCTGGGCCAGAACCGCGCCGGTCACCCGCACGCCGTTCTCCTTCAGGCGGTCAATGCCGGAGGAGACGATTTCCCGCGGAGTGTCATCCCATTTGACGACATACAGCAAGGCGTCGCTGAGCTGGCTGATGACGAGCGCATCGGAAACCGCGAGTGTCGGAGCAGCGTCAAGCACGACCATGTCGTACATCTCCCGCAACTGGCTGACCATGCGCTCGAACGCCTTCGAGGAAAGCAGATCGATGGCCTGGGCCGCAGTCTCGCGCGCCGGCAGGGCGTGCAGCCCCGACGGGTGATCTGTCTGGATCGCCTCGGCCAGTTCGCAGCGACCGGTCAGCACTTCCAGCATGCTGACGGTATTGTCGAGTTTCAGCGTGTGATGCAGCGATGGGCGCCGAAGGTCGCAGTCAATGATCACCACCTTCTTGCCCTGGTTGGCAATGGCGTGGGCCAGCAGGACAGCGGTCGTGCTCTTGCCTTCGGAAGGCAGTGATGACGTCACCAGAACCACCTCGGGCGGTGTATCCACGTTCGACAGGGTCAGTGACACGCGCATGCTGCGACAGGCCTCTGCCAGACCGGAGGTTGGCTTGTCACTCACGTACTGCAGCACATCCGAGCGATTCTTGCGGAACCCCTTCACCAGCGGGATGGTGCCAAAGGTCACCAGTCCCAGGGCACTCTCCATCTGCTCCGGTGAGCGGAAGGCATTGTCCAGCTGCTCCAGCAGCAGCACGAGACCCGCGCTGACCAGTAACCCGAGCGCAAGCACGATCATCATGGAGCGCGACCGGTTCGGGCTGGACGGGCGACCCGGCAGATCTGCCGCCGAGATGATCCGCGCATCGGCCTGCTGGATCTCCTGCTGCTCGCTGGTCTCCTTGAAGCGCGAAAGGAAGTTCGTATAGAGCACCCGTGTGGCTTCCGCTTCCCGCTCCAGCTGTCTCAACTCGACCGAGGACTGGTCCTGGGTGAAGGCCCGCTGCTCGAGCTGGCGCACACTGCGCTGCAGGGTCTGCTCCCGCGCCGTTGCCACATTCAGCTCGGTACGCAGCGACCGGACAGCCTTCTCGACCTCCCGGTCGACAGCGGCACGTGTATCGGCGATCTCGGCGCGCACGTTCAGGATACGCGGATGCTTCTCCGCATAGCGGGTCGAGAGCTCGGCTTCCTGACGTCGCAGGTCCGCCAGTTTCTGGTTGAGACTCTCGATCAGCGGCGACGACAGGGACTCAGCCGCGATCGAAGTGGTGCCACCGCTGACCTGACCCGCCACCTGATTGTAGCGCGCCTCGGCTTCCGCACGGCTGGCGCGCGCCAGCACGAGTTCCGAATTGAGCTGCGTCAGTTGCTGCGATGTCAGTGCGGCGCCCTGGCCGGTCCTGTTGCTCTGCCGGGCCTTGAAGGCCTCCACGGCCGCTTCCTTCTCCTCGACCTGGCTCTTCAGGTCTTCCAACCGCTCGTTGAGCCAGGAAGAGGCCCGCCGCGTCGCCTCGTATTTCGCTTCCAGCTGATCGATGATGTACTGCTCGGCGATGGTGTTCGCGATCAGTTGGGCCTTCCGTGGATCGGAAGACGAAAATCCGACCTGGAGGGCAAGGGTGCCCGGAATTGGGCCTGCCGACATGCCGCCGCGCAAGGCACCGACTATCGACCGCTTCAATACGCGCATCTCGGAATCGGAAAGGTCGGCGCTCGCGGTCACTGGTTCCGGCGCCGGGGCCGGACCCAGCAGGCGGTCGGCCAGCGCGCGCGGCAGATAGGCTTCCAGCCCCATCAACCGATTGTGGCTCACCTTGGGACGAAGGCTGTAATTGAACTCTGGATCAGCATCCAGCCTCAGCTTTTCGACCACGCGCTCCAGCAGTTGTGTCGAACGCAGCAGCTGAATTTCGCTGCCAACCGCCGAGAGGCCTTTCGACAGGCCCGATACGACGCTGTCGATATCGACCACATTGGTCTGCCTGTTGTTGAGCATGATCGTCGCGCTGGTGGAATAGATCGGCGTGATGCGGGACAGCTGATACAGCCCGGCCAGAACGAACAGCAATGTCACGCCGGCTATGAGAAACTTCCGTCGCCAGATGATCGACAAAATCCGACGCACGTCGATGCTGTCGGTTAGCCGCGATGCCCCCGCAGGCTCGGACCGGACGGAGGGAATGTCTGTACCGAATGTCGTGTTGCTCATGCCCAACCAGATGCTAAGGAGAAGGAACCGGCGAATTTTGCGCGGACCATACCCTTGGGCAGACGGTTTCACAACGCCATGCGTGACGGCTGGAATACAGGCGTGATCGCCATCATGAAGGTCGTCCGCGATTCAGCGGCGGACGGGCATGGGCCAGTGATGCAGATCCCGTGACCGTATTCCTTTCCAAAGTCCTGCAGATGCTGGTCTTTCCACTCGGCATGTCGATTGCCGTGCTGGTCCTGGGACTGCTGTTTCTCCTGTTCCGGCGCACCCGTGTCGGCACCATCGCAATTGCCGGCGGTCTGATTCTGCTATGGGTCGCCTCGATTTCGCCGACAGCCGCCTGGCTGACGCGCCTGCTGGAGCAGGACTACCCGCCCAGATCCGTTGCGGATACACCGCGGTCCGACCTGGCGATCGTGCTCGGCGGCGCGCTCGGCGGCGCCGCGCCGCCACGGGTTGCCCCCGATCTGGGCGGCGGCGTGGACCGGGTATGGTTCGCGGCACAGCTTTACAGACAGGGCAGGGTTCCGCGCCTGCTGGTGGTTGGCGGGAACACGCCATGGACGCCGGAGGCACCATCGGAGGCCAGCTCCATCAGGGACCTGCTGGTGGCATGGGGCGTCCCTGCCGGGGATGTCGATATCGAGACCGGCAGCCAGAATACCTGGGAGAACGCTCTGGGCGCGCGCCGCGTGATCGGCGAGGACATGACGGGCCCCGTGCTGCTGGTCACATCGGGGACGCACATGCGCCGGGCGCTGGCAACCTTCACCAGGGCAGGCCTGAACGTGATTCCCGCAACGGCAGAGGTCAGCCTGACCGAAGGCGGGCAGTTCACGGCACTCGACCTGATTCCCAACGCCGGTGCCCTGGGCCAGACCACACTGGCATTCAAGGAACACCTGGGGCTGTTTGTCTATCGGCTGCTTGATCGCGCGGAATGACGTCCACCTGCTTCCATGGGCCTTCCCTGCTTTCGCAGACATCGTGACGGCTGCCGCGAACACCACCATCACGGCATGACGCAAGCTTGACGCGGGGCAGGCCACACCTATAGACAAACCAACCGTTGAACGCGGGTTTCGTAACCCGTCTGCAAGCGGCTGAAAGCGGTCTGCCGGAACGGGCGCGCCGTGTGTCTGAGGGTTACTTTTCGGGATGTGCAGATGAAGCAGCTGGAATGGTTCGTTACCGGCATCGTCATTCTGGCGCTTGCGGTTGTCGGGGTTCTTTACCTGACATCCGGTGAGAGCCCCGAAGAGACGAAGATGGCCGAGCGCCAATCGATAGTCACAACGGGCATTCGGACAATGCTCGACGATCTGTCGGGTCTGCAGGTCATCACGCTGGTACCCGGTATCCAGGTGGCCACCGGCGAATGGGACTTCCGTGGCAACGCAGCGGCGGACGGACGCACCGAACCCTTCTATGGCGTCGCGCAGCTTGTCTGTGACCGTATCCAGACGAAGGCCAGTTGCTGGCGTCTGGTTCGGCTGGATCGCGACGGACGGACCGTGATCGGCCGGGACGATGTCACGGCACTGCCTTCAACCGCCGCATCAGGCGACACCGGCACGGCGGCGGTGCCGGAGACTGGCAACCTGCGCACCGGGACCGCGACGCGGCGTGATCCGGAGCCCACGATTGAATCAGAGACCGCACCCGCCGCCCCTGCGCAGCCAGCCACGCTCTGGCGGGTGACCGGCGCGACCGTGAACGGCAGGGCAGGTCCGGGGACGTCATTCCCGATCGTCGCACGCCTGGGGCAGGAACACCGCCTGCTGCGGCTGGAGCTGAACGAGGGTTGGGGGCACTATCAGATCCTGGAACCGGTGACTGACGCCGGACAGGAAATCTGGGTCTGGGCCGATCTCGTTTCCGAGGCCCAGTGAGGGGGGCACGTGGCGGTGATGTCGCGCTGCTGGTCGCGACACTTGCCTTCGTACTGCTCTCCGTTGTTCCGCTTGGCGGCTACAGGCCCTGGTTCTGGATCCCGCTCTCACTCACCGCAGCACTGATCTTCCTGTTCTCGACGGTTTGCGACCTGACAGACCGCCGGTCGGCCATCGAGACAATGGAGCGCCTGCGCTGGCCGATCCTGCTGTTTCTGGTCGTCGCCCTCTGGGGCCTTGTGCAGACCATGGACGGGCTGCCGGAAATGCTCTGGCACCCCGCCTACGACCGGGTCGAAGCCGCGGGCCGCATCACACTGGATCAGGACCGGAGCAGCCAGTTCGCCATGCGACTGATCTCCTATGCCATGATCTTCTGGATCGGGTGCAGGCTGGGACGATACCAGACCCTGGCGAACACGGTCCTGCTGGCAGTCGCCCTGTTCGGCCTGGCCTGCAACGCCTATGGGTTGATGGAATTCGCGGCGGGCCGCAACGAGATATTCGGTGTGACCCGTCGAACGCTCGAACCCGTCGCCGCGGCCACGATCGAAAGCCCGAACACCTACGCGTTCTATGCCGGCATGTGCCTGATCTGTGGCACCGCGTGGCTGTTCCGGTCCTATCTGGCCGCCGATGGCAAGACCGCCACCTTCAGCACGGCGGTCGAGCGGGCATTTCGCATCATTCTGCTGCTCTCCATTCCTGTTGGCCTGGTCAGTATCTGGTTCGCAGGTTCCCGCGCGGGCCTGGCAAACAGTCTCGCAGGTATGGCCGCCCTGCTGGCCCTGGCGTTCCTGCCGCCCATGCTGAGGAAGGTGACGGCCCGCATCCTGCTGGTGATCGCGGTCGCGGCACCGCTGGCGCTGACCGTTGCCATTGCCCAGTTGAGCGGCACCACGGTCGGGACCGCCGGGCTGCTGGAGCGGGCGACGATGTTCAGCACCGGCATCGACATGATCCTGTCAGGGCCCCTCGCCGGAACCGGTCTCGGCACCTTCGAGATCGCGGCGGAGCCCTGGAAGTTCGAGGAGCTGTATTTCTATCGCTGGGATTCAGCCCACAATATCTTCATCGAGCACATGGTGGAAATGGGGCCGGTGGTGGCGCTGGTGTTCTGGATCGCGCTGGCCCTGCTCGGCGCGCGGCTGTCAGCCGGCTTCATCGAACGGCGGCGCGACAATCACTATGCGGCCCTGGGCCTCGTACTGTTCGTGATGGCGGCACTGCACGACACCATCGACTATCCGCTGCACCGGCCAGCGGTCGTGTATCTGTTTGTCCTGCTGATCGGCGTCACCTGGGCGCAGAGCTGGTCCACGGCGCCCAGACGTTCGCCGGTCTGATCATCGCGCCGATACATGGGCATCCAGCGAGGCGCGGCTGTTCAGCGCCTCCGGCACGAAACCGGCGGTCATCTTGTAGCGGGCGGAGACTTCCTCCAGTTCCACGGGGCTTATGACATCGTGGACATCGTCAAATCCCTCGGGCGCACGCTCCTCGACCATCTGCATCACCTGCTCCGGTCCATTGCCACGGTTGGCCAGCACGATGGCGGAGGTCGGGGGCCGACGTTCCGCATCGAACAGGCGCAGCGCCTGCTCCGGCGTCTCGCTCAACACCAGATGCCGCGCCAGGACACGGGCATCGATGATCGACTGTGACGCACCATTGGAGCCGATGGGATACATCGGATGCGCCGCATCACCGGCCAGCACCACCCGTCCGAAGCACCAGGATGCGACCGGATCGCGATCGACCATCGGGAATTCATAGATCGCCTGCGCGCGGCGGATGATGTCGGGGACCTTCAGCCAGCCGAAATCCCAGTCCAGGAAGGCGGGCAGGAACGTGTCAATACTGCCGGGCCGGTTCCAGTCCTCCTTCGGCCAGGGTGTATCGGTCGGATACCGGATCTCCGCGATCCAGTTGATCAGCGACTTTCCCTGATCATGCAGTTCACGGCTGACCGGATAGCAGACGAACTTCTGGTCGGCGTGTCCGGCCATCACCATGGAGCGGCCTGTCAGGAACGGCTCCCCCACCGTTGTCGCGCGCCAGAGGACGCAGCCGTTCCAGATCGGATCGCCCTCGTCCGGGTAGAACTGTCCCCGCACGGCGGAGTGGATACCGTCCGCGCCAATCAGGACGTCCCCTCTGACCGGGTCCGCTGCGCTGCCGTCACTGCGGTGGACAAAATGGCCCGTGACCCCTGCATCATCCTGATCCAGGCGGACAAACGCCTGATCCGTGCGGATCGCGTCAGCCCCCAGCCGGTTCCGCACGGCCTGCAGCAGGATCATCTGCAGATCGCCCCTGGCCACCGAAAACTGCGGCCAGTTGTAACCCGCATCCAGGCCGCGCGGCTCCTGCCAGATGCGCTGGCCATGCCGGTTCGCATAGATCAGTTCAGCGGTCGGGATCGCCACCTTCGCCAGTTCGTCGCCCAGCCCCAGCTCCACCAGTTCCCGCACAGCATGGGGCAGCAGATTGATCCCGACCCCGAGGGCACGCAGTTCCGCCGCAGCCTCGTGGATCGTGCAGTCGATCCCGGCCCTGTGCAGGCTGAGCGCCGTGGTCAGACCACAAATGCCGCCGCCGACGATGATCACCTTCATCACACCCTCCCCGATTTGCCGACCCCCTCGACCGCTGTCAGTCGGCACCATAGACCGCATCGGCGGGAAGCCATCCCGCGCGACCATCGACGCTGATCCTGCACCAGAACGCCCGGCAGGCCTCCACTGTCACGATCACCCGTCGTTCAAGATACATCAGTACCGGCGCGGCTTCATCCGATCCGTCACGCAGCGCCACCAGATCACCCCGGACCACGGCGGTGCGCCGTCCGGAGAGAAGACTGGAATGCAACCAGCCCTCCTCCCCCCAGGGATCGCGGATCTCGCGCCAGTTCTCGTGCTCGCCCACGATCTGCACAGGCAGATTACGGCGCAGGTAGATCCAGCGCACCGGATACTTCTGGCCCGGTCCTGCACGCAGGTTGGCCTTTCCGGCCTTGATGGAGACGAATCTCGGCAGGGGCAGCCCCGTCACACTGCCTTCGGTCGCGGCAGGACCTTCGACCGCCTGAACGGCGGCTGGCGGCAGGAGCAGCACGACCGAAAGCAGGGAAAGACAGATCAGGGTACGCAGCAGCATGAATAGGCCCTTGGCTTTGACGGTATCGGGGACACGCACGGCCTGTCATGCCCTGCCCCAGGCGTTGCCTCAAGCCTTCTCGACGATGAGCTTGATTCCCCGGAGCCCGACCACGCGCACAGTCACACCTGCGGCCAGATCCGGCCCTTCAATCTGCCACGTTGTCCCGCCTGTCTTCAGGCGGGAGGTCCCATTGATGATGGCCTGTTGCAGCACGTACTGGCGCCCCACAAGGCCTGCACCTCTCTGGTTGAGGCCGGTATGTGTGGTCCGAATCGGTCGCCAGCGGAAATATCGCCGCCCCAGAAGTGTCGAAACGACCGAAAGCACCGCGAATATCACAAGCTGCAGTTTCCAGCCGACATCCGGAAAGACCGCCACCAGCAGGGCGGTCATACCCGCTGCAATGCCAATCCAGAGAAAGAATGCGCCAGGGGCGGCCACTTCCAGCAGGATCAGAACCAGCCCGACGCTGGCCCAGGTCCAGTGTCCATGATCCTGCAGCAGGTCGATCACGAACATGGCCTATTCCTCGACGCTGGGAACGCTGCCTGCCCTGACGGTCCGGGCCTCCGCCTGTTTCTGCATCGCTTCGCGCGCAAGCTCGCTGACACCACCAATGGCACCGATCACGCTCGACGCCTCCAGCGGCATGAAGAACATCTTCTGATTGGGGGACGTCGCGATGCGCCCCAGCGCATCGACATATTTCTGCGCAACGAAATAGTTGATCGCCTGCACATCGCCCTCCGATATCGCAATCGACACCATGCGGGTCGCCTCCGCCTCGGCCTGGGCCTCACGCTCCCGCGCCTCCGCATCGCGGAAAGCGGACTCCCGACGGCCCTCGGCCTCCAGAATAGCGGCCTGCTTGGCACCGTCAGCCCGCAGGATCGCTGCCTGTTTCTGACCATCAGCCTGCAGGATGTCGGCACGCTTCTCCCGCTCCGCCTTCATCTGCCGGGCCATCGAATCAACCAGATCGCGCGGCGGATTGATGTCCTTGATCTCGATTCTGGTGATCTTCACGCCCCAGGCGTCAGTCGCCTCGTCCACGACCGAAAGCAGGCGGCCATTGATCTCGTCGCGCTTTGACAGCAGTTCGTCCAGATCCATCCCGCCCATGACGGAGCGAATGTTGGTCATGGTCAGGTTCAGAATCGCCAGCTGCAGCTGGCGCACCTCGTAAGCGGCCTTCGGCGCATCCATGACCTGGTAGAAGACAACGCCGTCCACCGCGACCATCGCATTGTCCTTGGTGATGATCTCCTGCACCGGAACATCCATCACCTGTTCCATCATGTTCAGCCGACTGCCTATGCGATCAATGATCGGCAGGATCAGATGCAGTCCCGGCGGCAGGGTGTTGGTGAAACGTCCAAAGCGCTCGACGGTGTATTCATTTCCCTGCGGGACCACTTTCACCGCAGCCATCACAAGCACGATCGCGAGAATGACGAGGATGACCACAAAGACCGCCGACGTCGTGAACATGCCCATCACCTCATTCATGGCTATTGAATCCCTCGAACTATTCGCCGTCGCGTACCCGCTTCGCGACACGACGCAGCAGCCGGCCGGCCACTTCCGCATTCGAGGCCTGTTCCCCGGCCCGTTCGCGCGCGGCATCGATGTCGGCACGCAGCAGTTCGCGTTGCCGCAGGGTTTCCTCGCCCGCCTTGCGTGCGGCGGTCTTCGCCCGCGGCAGCACTTCCTGCTGCGCGACATTGACCGCGCGGGCACGCAGCTCGGGATTGCTGGCGATGCGCCGCGCCGCCTCCATCAGTATCGTTCGCACGATCGGCATTGTGACCTTCCTGCAATACGGTCAGACCATGAATCATCATATGGTAACGGATTGCAATCCAGGAAGATTGCACCTCACCGGTCCTCATGCCAGAGAGACCGGCGTGTTGGCAGTTCAATCCGGCGAGACCATCGCCATATGATGCTGATGCCCGGTGCCGGAGAAGAACGAGAATGAACGCCAAACGCCCAGGGGGAATCGTCTGTTGCTGATGTATGGAATGGTGGCGCTCGGCCTCGTGCTGCTTCTGGTTGGTGGCGAAGCCCTGGTGCGGGCGGCTGTTGCCCTTGCCGACCGGCTGGGTGTCTCCCGGCTGGTGATCGGCCTGACAGTCGTTGCCTTCGGAACATCAGCGCCGGAGCTTCTGGTCTGCGTTCAGGCGGCGCTGGAGAACGCACCGGGCATCGCCATCGGCAACGTCATCGGATCGAACATTGCCAACGTGCTGCTGGTGGTCGGACTGCCGGCCCTGATTGCACCGTTCCTCTGCGAGCGCGGCGTGATGAAGCGGGAAGGTGTGGCGATGGTGGCCGCGTCTGCGCTGGTCATCCTGATCGCCTGGTTCGACGGCATCCGGTTCTGGCCGGGCCTCCTGCTGTTGCTGCTGCTGATCGGGTTCCTGCTCAATGCCTATCGCCAGGCGCGCCGTGACGGTGTCGAGCACCTGACCGACGAAGTCGAGGAACTCGGCGAAGGCGTGCCCGGCAATCCGCTGGTCATCATCGCCATGATGGTTGTCGGGGTCGCGGGGCTGGTGGCCGGTTCGCACCTGCTGGTCGAGGGTGCCCGGGACATCGCCCGGTCCGCCGGCGTATCGGAGGAAGTCATCGGCGTGACGCTGGTTGCCCTCGGCACATCGCTGCCGGAACTGGCGACATCGACCGTTGCCGCATTTCGTCGGCATGGCGATGTCGCCATCGGCAATGTGCTCGGCTCCAATCTCTTCAACATTCTCGGCATCCTGGGCATCACGGCCATGGTCAGCCACATTCCGGTGCCGCAGCAGATGCTGGACTTCGATCTCTGGGTGATGCTGGGTGCGTCACTGGTGCTGTTCCCGTTCGCGTTCGCGCGCATTCCGGTCGGGCGGGTTGCGGGGGTCATTTTCCTGCTGGCCTACGCGGGTTACGTGATCGCCCAGTTCCACGGCGTCTCTGGCATGCCGATCAGCAAGCTCGCCGGGCTCTGATCATGCGCGGCAATGCCCCCTCGACCGTTGGCGCCACCGCAGCCCTGATCACGGGTGGCGCGATCCGCATCGGGCGGGCAATCGCCCTGCAGCTTGCTGCCAATGGCACGGATGTGGCCATTCACTATCGGACGTCCGCAGAAGAGGCAGAAAGGACTGCGGCAGAGCTCCGGGCGCACGGCGTGCGCACCGTGACGGTCGCGGCGGATCTGACGGACAGCGCCGCAACCGCCGACCTGCTGCCCATGGCCGCAACTGCGCTTGGCCGACCCATTGATCTGCTGGTGAACAATGCGTCCCTGTTCGAGAATGATTCGATCCGGTCCCTGACACCGGACAGCCTGGATGCCCACCTCGCCGTCAATCTGAAGGCGCCCCTGCTGCTCGCCCAGGCCTTTGCCAGGGCGCTGCCGGAGGGGCGGGGTGGCAACATCATCAACATCATCGACCAGAGGGTCTGGAAACCGACGCCCTGGTTCACGTCCTATACCGTCTCCAAGGCCGGGCTGCTGTCCCTGACCCAGACCCTGGCGATGGCACTGGCCCCCAGGGTCCGGGTCAACGGTATCGGACCCGGTCCGGTGCTGGCGAACGAGCGCCAGACGGCGGAACAGTTCGAAAGGCAGTGGCAGTCAACCCTGCTGCAACGCGGTGCCGAGCCGGACGAGATCGCGGCCGCCGTGGCCTTTCTACTCAACGCGCCTGCGATGACCGGTCAGATGCTCGCGCTGGACGGTGGCCAGTTCCTGCCATGGCCACCGCTGACCGGCGAAGTTGCCGACCTGGACGGGTGACGGACGCCACAGGAAAGTCACAGACAAATTGATCCAACCCTGTTTTCGCGGGTTGACTCCCGCAAATCGATTTGCACAGGGGTAGGGGTGGATGCGCACAACCCCCGGATACACAAGGAATTTCCCTCCATATTGGTAGCGATACGAAAAAATTCCAATTGATTCAATGCGTTAAATATATTGCACAAAAATTAAGCAGCGTAACGAAACCGTAATGATTACGGGCGACTAGACCTTCTGTCTGGAATTGGCCAACAAGGTTATCCACAGGACTCGTGGAGCATTTTGCCCGTCAGTGACCCTGACCTTTCTGCCTGCCTGAGACGGTGGTGGTCATTCCCCGGGCAATGACCGCGCCGTTGTGCAGATCAGGTCCCAGGCGGCATCGACATGGCGCTGCTCGGTCCGGGTCTGACCGATCGAGATGCGGATGGCATAGCGTCCGTTGACCCGGTTGGGTGTAAAATAGGCATCGCCCGAATCATTGAGGGCATGCAGCAGACGCTCGTTCAGCACATCGCAGGCATCATCGTCGGCCCCTTCCGGGTGGAAACGGAAATTCAGCAGCGAGAGCACCCGTGGCGCCACCAGTTCGAAATCCGGGGCAGCGGCAATCGCCTTCTCCAGCCCCTCCGCCATGGAAATATGGGTGCGCAGGATCTGCTGCAACCGCTCGACACCATAGCTGCGCAGTACGAACCAGAGCTTCAGTGCCCGGAACCGCCGTCCCAGTGGCACACCCCAGTCCCGGTAGTCGATCACCTGTCGCCCCTCCCGGCTCTGTAGGAAGGCGGCATCAATGGCGAAGGTGCGGATCAGGGCTTCCGGATCACGGACATAGTGTGCGGCGCAATCGAAGTTGGTCAGCAGCCACTTGTGCGGATTGAAGACCAGACTGTCGACCCGGCCCTGTCCCTCCAGCATCCAGCGATGCTCCGGCAGGATCAGGGCCGAGCCCGCCCAGGCTGCATCCACGTGGAAGAAGATGTCATGGCGGGCGCAGATCTCGCCAATGGCCGCCAGCGGGTCCACAGCGCCCACACCGGTGGCCCCCAGGGAGGCGACGACACAGGCGGGACGGACCCCTGCCGCGATGTCGGCCTGGATCGCAGCCTCCAGCGCCTCCGGACGCATGGCGAACTGCGCATCGGTGGCGATCTTGCGTACATTGCGGCGGCCATAGCCTGCAATCTTGGCGCCCTTTTCCGTCGCCGTATGGGTCTGGTCGGAGCAATAGACGGCCAGCGGCGCAGCACCTGCCAGCCCGTTCTCGTTGGCGTCGTCCCCGGTCACCCGTTCCCGCGCGGTCAGCAGGGCGCAGAGAATCGCGCCGGAGGCCGAATCCTGGATGACCCCGTGAAATCCGTCATCCAGCCCGATCATCTGCCGTACCCAGTCGAGTACCCGCGTCTCCATCTCCGTCGCGGCGGGGGAGGTCTGCCACAGCATGCACTGTGCCCCGATGGTCGCCGTCAGCATCTCCGCAAGCACCGAGGGCGGGCTGGAATTGGCCGGAAAGTAGGCGAAGAAGCTCGGGTGCTGCCAATGGGTGATGCCGGGCATGATATCGCGGTTGAAATCCGCCATGATCTCGCTGATGGGCTCACCATGCTCCGGTGCCGTGCGTGGCAGGGTCGCGTCCACATCCCCCGGTGCCGTCTGCGCGCGAACCGGCAGATCCTCTACCCGATCCATGTAGTCGGCCATCCAGTCCACCATCTGATGGGCGTGGCTGCGGAACTCGTCTATATCCATGGCAATCGTCGGCACCGTGCTGTGAGCGTCAGGCGCGCAACTTGACATGTATGCTGACGATGCGAAATAGCGTGTGCCAACCGGATGCAAGGGAGCGGGATCATGGCCCAGACGATTCACACGAAGGTTCTGATCATCGGCTCAGGCCCGGCGGGCTGCACCGCCGCCATCTATGCCGCACGCGCCGGGCTGGAGCCGGTCATGGTGCATGGCATCCAGCCGGGCGGCCAGCTGACCATCACCACGGATGTGGAGAACTACCCCGGCTTTGCCGAAGTCATCCAGGGCCCCTGGCTGATGCAGCAGATGGAACAGCAGGCGGCCCATGTCGGCACCCGGATCATCCATGACATCGTCGCCGAAGTGGACCTGAGCCGCCGCCCCTTCGTGGCCAGGGGCGACAACGGCGATACCTACGTCGGGGAGACCCTGATCATCTCCACCGGCGCTTCGGCCCGCTGGCTGGGGCTGGAGAGCGAGCAGAAGTACCAGGGTTTCGGCGTTTCCGCCTGCGCCACCTGCGACGGCTTCTTCTATCGTGGCAAGGAAGTCTGCGTCGTCGGGGGCGGCAACACGGCGGCTGAGGAAGCCCTGTTCCTGACCAATTTCGCCACCAGGGTCTGGCTGGTGCATCGCCGCGACCAGCTGAAGGCGGAGAAGATCCTGCAGGACCGCGTGCTGAAACACCCGAAGATCGAGTGCGTCTGGGACCATGTGCTGGAGGAAGTGCTGGGCGAACAGGACCCGCCGGGCGTCAGCGCCGTGCGGCTGCGCCACGTCGCGACCGGAGACGTGCGCGAGATTCCCGTGCACGGCGTCTTCATCGCCATCGGCCACGACCCCAATACCGGGCTGTTCAGGGACCAGGTTGCAATGGATTCGGAGGGTTATGTCACCACCGCCCCGGATTCGACGGCGACCAGCATTGCCGGTGTCTTTGCCGCCGGCGACGTTCAGGACAAGACCTATCGCCAGGCCGTCACGGCAGCCGGCACGGGATGCATGGCGGCGCTGGAAGCGGAGAAGTTCATCGCCGCAAACGAGCTGGCGGAAGCCGCAGAATAGCAACGCAAGGCGGTCCGATAGCGAATCTTCCTGATTTTGCTTGTCGATTCCGTCCGGAAGGATATTTTCCCCACCATGGATTGGGACAAGCTGCGCATATTTCACACGGTCGCCGAGGCCGGAAGCTTCACTCACGCGGGTGACCTGCTGAACCTCAGCCAGTCGGCTGTCAGTCGTCAGGTAAGTGCGCTGGAGGAGAGCCTGCGCACCACCCTGTTCCGCCGTCATGCCCGTGGCCTGATACTGACGGAGCAGGGCGAACTGCTCTATCAGACCGCCCGGGACGTGTTCGCCAAGCTGGCGATGGCAGAGGCGATGCTGACCGACGCCAAGGAAAAGCCGCGCGGCGAACTGAAGGTCTCGACGACCATCGGGCTTGGCTCGACCTGGCTGACCCCACGCATCCGCGAGTTCATCGAGGCCTATCCGGATATCAACGTCAACATGGTGCTGACCGATGGCGAGGTGGACCTGACGATGCGGGAGGCGGACATCGCCATCCGGCTCTGGCCGCCGACCCAGCCCGATCTGGTACAGCGGAAGCTGATGACGGTGAATTTCCACCTCTATGCGTCGCCCGACTACGTGAAGCGCCGGGGCATGCCGAAGTCACCGGAGGATCTCGACCGTCATTCGCTGATCGTCTATGGCGATGACACACCGAATCCGGTCCGTGCCAGCGAATGGCTGATGGAGCTGGGTGCCAACCCGGACAAGCCGCGCAGTCCGGTGCTGAAGGTCAACAATATCTACGGCCTGCTGCTGGCGGTCGAAAGCGGGCTCGGTATCGGTGCCCTGCCGGACTACATCGTTCAGGGTCACACCCAGCCGGTTCGCGTGCTGGATGACGTGGCCGGGCCGAAATTCGACACCTACTTCGTCTATCCGGAAGAATTGCGGAACTCGAAACGCATCACCGTTTTCCGGGATTTCCTGATCCGGAAGGTCGCAGAAACCCGTTTCTGATCATTTTCGCGGCATGGCCGATTTACAACAACCCGCGAGTAGTATTCCTGTGTGACGGGAAAACCGCAGAAAACCGGGCCTTCCAAGCCATTCGCAAACTGCATGGCCCGCGTGCAAGCGCTGCCCTTTATTTCCGCATACGGAAACCCTAAATCTCCACTTGTCGATGTTGCAGCGCAATATCACCGGGCATTCCTGGCGCCTCCCTGTTCAGCAATGTCCGACGTCTCCCAGACGTGAAGCCTCCCTGTTTGACTCGGCGGGTCGTTCGCGACCCGCCTTTTTTTTGCTTCGGCAGGAATGAACGATCATTCAGGAACGGGCAGCGAAACCGGTGTTTTGACCGGAAACAGGACGCTGGATGTGCCCCCCTCGCGATTCATGCGCCGACCCCGGCCAGCCCTCTCCCCCTCCCGGCCACCCAATAGGATAATCCCGTGGGTGGTCGGGAGGGGGAGAGGGCTGGCCGGGGTCCACAGACGACTCAGCCGAGGGCAGGCAGGGGTCCGCAAACGACTAACGACTACCGCTTCAGACCCAGCAGTTTCCGCGCGACGACCCAGCGATGCACTTCGGACGGTCCGTCGTAGATGCGCATCAGCCTGATCTGGGCCGCCATCTGGTGCAATGGCAGTTCACGGGTCATCCCCATGGCACCAAAGGTCTGCATGGCATTGTCCAGCACTTCCCACGCCATCTCCGTGGCATAGACCTTGATCATGGAGACATCGGTACGGACATCCTGGCCCTGATCCAGTTTCCAGGCGGTCTCATAGGCCATCAGGCGACTGGCCCGGATCTTCGCCGCGGCGTCGGCAACCCACCACTGGATCGCCTGGCGCTCGGCCAGAGGGGCGCCGAAAGTCTGCCGCTGGGGGGCAAATTCGCAGATCATCTCCAGCGCGCGCTCCGCCATGCCGATGCACCAGGACGCCATCTCCAGCCTGCGGGTGGACAGACGGACCTGCATCGGCGCGAAACCCTGCCCCTCCTTCCCCAGCAGGTTGGCGTGCGGCACCCGGCAATCCTCCAGCGCAATCTCGTAGGTGAAGGCACCGCCGATCATCGGGATGCGACGCGCGATGTTGAAACCCGGCGTGCCCCGGTCAACCAGGAAGGCGGAAATGCCGCCGCGCGCGCCCTTTTCCCTGTCCGTCACCGCCATCAGGATGGTGAAGTCGGCTTCCTCCGCCCGGCTGATCCAGATCTTGGCGCCATTGATGATCCAGTCATCACCGTCCCGGTCCGCGCGGGTCCGCATGCCGGCCGGGTCGGCACCGGCTCCAGGTTCCGAGATGCCGATGGCGGAGACCGTGCCACCCTTCACATAGGGCTCCAGATAGCGCTTGCGCTGATCCTCGTTCA
>Ga0070728_10000592_pt1 | contig 68152 bp, 57 predicted proteins | sample tdDd471_FD_66723 | JGI IMG/M metagenome (GOLD analysis project Ga0070728, IMG submission 66723) | Marine sediment microbial communities from the Atlantic coast under amendment with organic carbon and nitrate - tdDd47.1 | ecosystem: Environmental > Aquatic > Marine > Coastal > Sediment | place... | reverse complement strand
AGCCGACCCAGCTGCTGTCGGAGAGCAGGTTCCAGCCCTCCACCTCCGCCAGGCGCATCGCCTCAGCCATGCTGTCCTCATAGACCGCACCATGGCGGATTACCCGGGCGCCCTTGGCCCGCAGCCGGTCGGCGAACCCCTCCGGCACCGTTTCGGCCAACAGGACCACGGCAGCCGCACCGAACAGGGCCGCACCCGCTGCCATCGAAAGCCCGTGATTCCCCGCGCTGGCACAGACATAGGTCGTGTCGGCCAGTGCTGTGTCATGAGCAGTTGCCTTGCCGGCCCGAACCGCATTGTCCGCCGCGCGCGCAATGGCGAAGGCGGCCCCCAGCGCCTTGAAACTGCCCAGCCCCATGCGCGCGCGTTCGTCCTTCAGCCACAGGTTGCCAAGCCTAAGGTCGCGCGCCAGGTCAGGACGGTCCAGCAGGGGCGTTCTGTGCGCGGCGGGGCAGAGCGCGAAGAGCCTCTGCGCGGCGCGCGCATCCGTCACGACCTCGCCGTCCGCCATGCTTCCACCTGTCAGGATTTCCTTTGGCAGGCCCTGTCCGCGCCAGGGGTTCACAAGCACATCGGTTTCCGGATCGGTCATGATCGCCATTTTCTCCTTGTCGGCCATGCGCAACGCGGCGGGTGACACTTCCCCCGCAACACGGGCAGAATACAGGAATGCTAATGGGGAGGACTTCCAGATGACACACGAATTCAAGGCAACCAGTTTTGCCATCGGCGATGACGGCGTTGCGCGGTTCACGATGACACGCGGCGACGTTCTCAATGCGTTGACCCAGGACCTGCGCAACGACTTCGTCGCGATGCTGGATCAGGTGCAGGGCAACATGGACGTGAAGGCGCTGATCATCGCGGGGGAGGGGCGGGCATTTTCCGCCGGCGGTGACGTGAAGGGCATGGCGAAGCGGGAGTTCGCTGACCCGTCCGTGGCGCAGCAGCGGATGTATTCGACGCACACCTGGCTGGAACGGCTGTGGAACCTCGACTGTCCGGTGATCGCCGCAGTGGATGGTCTGGCCTACGGCGGCGGTTTCGCCTTCGCCCTGCTGGCGGACTTCGTCTTTGCCGGGCCGAAGGCGCGGTTCTGCTCGGTCTTCGGCCGGATCGGCCTGATGCCGGACCTGGGTCTTGTCTACACGCTGCCGCGCGTGGTCGGCATGCAGGCCGCCAAGGACCTGATGTACACCTGCCGCTCCATAGATGTGGAGGAGGCGAAGTCGATGGGCATCGTCTACGCCGTCCATCCCTCCGAAACACTGATGGATGAGGTCGAGACCTTTGCCGGTCGGCTGGCCCAGGGATCGAAGTCGGCCATGTCGGTAACCAAGCGGGCGGTGAACAAGACGTTCGAGGCGTCCTACGCCGAGACGGTGACGGCGGAGTCCACCGGGCAGCCGCTGCTGTTCACGACGGATTTCCACAAGGAGGCCACGCGCCGCTTCGTGTCCAAGGAACCGTCGCTGTATGACTGGGACCGCATGAACAAGTCCGGTTGAGCCGGATCACAAACCGGACAGCTTTCGCGCAAGTGCCGAGGGGGAGGAAGAGAGTTTGAGCAGCAACGCGACCGATGTGGAGATCATCGACGTCAGGCCACATCACCGGATCGATGACGGTGCGCTTGCCGCCTACATGGCGGAAAATGTGGACGGCTTCAGGGGGCCGCTGACGGTGCGGCAGTTCCAGGGTGGCATGTCGAACCCGACCTACATCCTGGAGACACCCACAAAGCGCTATGTCATGCGCAAGAAGCCACCGGGTGAACTGTTGAAGTCCGCGCACCAGGTTGACCGCGAATACAACGTGATGAAGGCCCTGAAGGGCACCGACGTGCCGGTGCCGGAGGTCTATTGCCTGTGCATGGATGACGCGGTGATCGGTCAGGCGTTCTACATCATGGAGCATGTCGAGGGGCGGGTGCTGATCGACCCGGCGGTGCCGTCGTTCAGCAAGGACGAGCGTGCTGCGCTCTATGACGACTGGCTGCGGGTACTGGCCGCGCTGCACATGGTGGATCACGAAGCGGTGGGACTGTCCGACTTCGGGCGGCCCGGCAATTACTACTCTCGCCAGATTTCCCGCTGGTCGAAGCAGTATGTCGCCTCCGTCACCGAGGAAATCCCGGAGATGGATGCGCTGATGGAGTGGCTGCCGGCCAATACTCCGGAGGCGGAGGAAGTCTCCATCGTTCATGGCGACTACCGGATCGGCAACTGTGTGCTGCATCCGACGGAGCCGAAGGTGGTGGCGGTGCTCGACTGGGAACTGTCGACCCTGGGCCATCCGCTGGCCGACCTCGCCTACTGCTGTCAGGAATATTACGGCCACGCGGCGGATGGCGGATTTGCCCACCTCGACGATCCGCGGGAGATCGGTATCCCGACGGAGGACGAGTTCGTCGCGCGCTATTCGAAGCTGACCGGCCAGGGCGAGATCACCAACTGGCCCTTCTACATCGCCTATACCCTGTTCCGTTCCGCCGCCATTGTGCAGGGCGTCTACAAGCGCGGACTGGACGGCAACGCCAGTTCGGACTCGGCGAAGAAGTTTGCCGGATATGCCGAACAACGTGCCAAGTGGGCCTGGGATGTGGTCAGGAAGGCTGGTCTGGCCTGACGGCAGGGTCGGATCAGGCAAGCGACAGGGGCACTTGATCTTCCCCCCTTGTGGGGGAAGTGGCCGCGCAGCGGCCGATGGGGGGTGAAGCCGCAGGCTGCTGCACAGTTGATCAGTCATCGCTGGTCGGCTTCGCCGATTCACCCCCATCCCGGCCTTCCCCCATCAAGGGGGAAGAAGGTTTCCGGCGACCTTCTTGCGATAGAGCCGCAGGGATTGAGAGCGCATCACGATCCCTGATGTGGCTCACCCCGCCTTGCGTTCCATGTCCAGCAGGGCCTGCTTGCGTTCCAGGCCCCAGCGGTAGCCGTGCAGTTTGCCGTCGGAGCCGATGGCGCGATGGCAGGGGATGGCGATGGAGACGGGGTTGAGGCCGCAGGCGCGACCGACGGCGCGGGAGGCTGTGGGCTTGCCCATCATCTCTGCCACCTGCGCATAGCTGCGGGTCTCGCCGTAGGGAATCCGCATTAGCGCCTGCCAGACCTGCCACTGGAATGCGGTGGCGCGGACATCAAGCGGCAGCGAGGGGTTGGGGCCGCGCTGATCCAGGTAGGCGACCAGGTGTTTCAGGGCGTCTTCCAGCCCGGTCCGGTCCTCCGTCAGCAGGGCGCCGGGGTACTCGATCTCCAGATCACGGGCCAGTTGCGCCGTGTCGTCGCCCAGATAGACGGCGGAGATGCCCTTCGTCGTCGCGGCGGCGAGCACCAGACCGAGATGGCTTTCGGCATAGGCATAGTTCATGGCAATGCCGGTCGCGCCCTTCGCATAGGCCCCCGGTGACATGCCGAGGGTGCGGTCGGCACGCTCATAGACCCTGCTGGGGGAACCGAATCCGGCCCCGTAGACCGCATCCGCCACGCCATTCCCGGCCCGCAGTCCGGCCTTCAGGCGCGCCGTGCGCCGGGCGTCCGCATAATCGCGGGGCGAGACGCCGAGGGCGCGCTTGAACGACTTCTGGAAATGCTGCGGATTGAACCCGGCACGGTCAGCGAGGGCGGTCAGTTCCGGGACCGCGGTTTCCTGCTCCAGGCTGCGGTCGATGCGGCGTGCCGCATCCTCGACCGCAGCCATCATGGGATCCACCATGTCCAGCCGCTCCGGGTGGCAGCGGCGGCAGGGCCGGAACCCGGCACGTTCGGCAGCGGCAGGTACGTCGTAGAAGCTGACATTCTCCCGCTTCGGGCGGCGTGCGGCGCAGCCGGGGCGGCAGTAGACGCCGGTGGTCTTCACGGCAAAGACGAAGCGGCCATCAAGCTGCGCATTGCGCTCGCAGACGGCGGTCCAGCGATCCTGTTCGGTCATGGTGTCCTCCTTGGTTGTGTCAGGCACCTTGATCCTCCCTGTGCTGGCGCTCTATCCGCCGTTTGTGGCCAATGTCAGGCCGCCGCCGAGCCTTGGCCTTCCCGCCGATGCACGCCCCAGGCGACAGGCACGTTCACCGGCAGATCCATCATGATCTGGGCGTAGGCCTTGCCCTGGTTGTCGGTGCGCAGGCTGGCGATGCCGCCACCACCCAGCGCGTCATGCAGGAAGAAGTTCATCGCCCCGATGCCGGGCAGGTCATAGCGGTCGACACGGATCTCGCCATCGAAGACATGCGCGAAATAGGCCCCGACGACTTCCGGCGTAAGGAGCTCCCGCAGCAGCGGCAGATACTCCGGCGCGCGGGCCACGATGCCGATGTTGGCGTGGGAGCCCTTGTCGCCGGAGCGGCCATGCGCGATGGCCAGCAGCGGAACCTCCACCGTCGGGCCATCGGCACCGGCTGCGGCAACAGGTTCCGGGCGATTGATCTGCGACGGGTCGAAGGCGCCGTCAGCGGGAATGGAGACACCGATCTCTTCCCCGTCCAGCAGCACCTTCACGTCCAGATCGGCTTTGGGCACGAGACAGGAGAACAGGCGGATCACCGGCTGAGCCTTGGGGCGGCCGCCGCCGAAACCGGTGGTGCCCTGGCTGAAGGAGGTGCCGGCCGGCGCGATTTCCCTGGCGAACATCGACAGCGCCTTGGCGTCCGGATGTTTCACGGCCAGCTTCATGATGGCTTCGCGGGCTGCGAGTGCGCGGGAGTTGGCGCCATACATGGACTCGCCACCCAGCACCTCGACACTGGTTTCGGTGTAGTCGCCCAGATTGCGCTCCGCCAGCATGCGCCGGGTGCGCTTCAGGATCGCATCGGCTGTCTTGCGGCACTTGCCGACGGCATCCCAGCCGCCGATGACCATGGTCGCCACGGCCTTGAAGCCATCCTGGAACGTGGCCGAGACCTTGTAGTGGGGGGTAGGGGGCAGCCCCTTCGTGCCCGTGACCCGGACCCGGTTCTGTCCGACCTCCGTCACCTCGACCCGGGTGAAGTCGCAGGTCACGTCGGGCAGCATGTAGGCCGCCGGATCGCCGATCTCGTAGAGCAGTTGCTCCTTCACCGTGCCCGGCACGACGATGCCGCCGGTGCCATCGGGCTTGGTGACGACAAAGCTGCCGTCGGCGGCACACTCGGCGATGGGATAGCCGATGTCATCCCAGTCCGGCACGTCCTGATAGTCGGTGAACAGGCCACCGGTCGCCTGCGCGCCGCATTCCAGGATATGGCCGCACAGGCTGCCCGCGGCCAGCAGGTCATAATCATCATCGGCCCAGCCGAATTCGTGCATCAGCGGACCGAGCGTCACGGCGGAATCGACGGCCCTCCCGGTGACCACGATCTGTGCCCCGGCGTCCAGCGCCCGCGCGATGGGGATGGCACCGAGATAGGCGTTGATCGACCAGCATTTCTCGGGGAAAGCGGCACCGGAGAACATCTCCGTCACGCCAGCGGCACGCAGGGCCTCTTCCTTTGGCAGCAGGTCGTCGCCTTCCACATGCGCGACCTTGATCTGCACCCCGGCCTCCGCCGCCAGCTGGCGGATGGCTTCGGCGCAGGCCGCCGGGTTGACGCCCCCGGCGTTGGAGACGACGCGGATGTTCTTCTCCGCGATCTCCCGGATGACCTGTTTCAGGGCCACGGCGACGAAATCGACCGCATAACCGGCGTTCGCGTCCTTCGCCCGCATCCGGGCCATGATCGACATGGTGATCTCGGCCAGATAGTCGAAGACGAGATAGTCGACCTCGGCGCGGCGTACCAGTTGCGGCGCCGCAACGCCGGAATCGCCCCAGAAGCCGGATGCGCCGCCAATGCGAATGATCTTGTCAGTCATGAATTCCTCCCCCGGAAGGCACTGAAATTAGCACGCGTCAGTCGGGGCCGCCAACCGGTGTGCCGCCTGGTGTCTACGAAGTGACCTTCTGCTCGCGATAGACGATGTAGAGGCCGCTGCAGACGATGATCGCGGCCCCGATCCATGTCCACTGGTCGGGGAAGGTGCCGAAGACGAAATAGCCCAGCAAAGTCGCCCCGATGAGCTGGCCATAGCCGAAGGGTGCCACGACGGAGGCGCGGGCATGCTGGAACGCCTTCACCACGAAATAGTGCCCGAAGCCGCCCAGCGCCCCCATCGACACGAACAGGATCCAGTGCCAGGTGGAGCGCGGCAGTTCCATGCCGTTGATCAGCAGGAAACTGGCGATGATGCAGCCGACCAGCGCCGTGTAGGTGATCGTGGTTTCGGGCGTGTCCTCCGCCGAGATCTTGCGTGTCAGCACCTGATAGAAGGCGTAGCAGATGGTATTGCCGATCAGCAGCAGCGTGGCCCAGTGGAACTCCGCATGGCCGGGCCGGATGATGATCAGCGCCCCGGCGAAACCGATGAACACCGCAACCCATCTGCGCGCGCCCACCTTCTCCCCCAGGAAGGGTACGGACAGCGCCGTCAGCAGGATCGGACTGGTGAAGCTGATCGAGGCGGCGAGGGTCAGGTCGACGTACTGCAGGGCGTAGAAGTACAGCGCGGTGCAGGAGAACAGCAGCAGCGACCGCATGCCCTGCACCCCTGGCCGGTGGGTGATGAACAGGGACATGCCGAAGCGCGGGGCGAAGGCCAGCACCATGAAGACGAAGTGGCCTGCGTAGCGCGCCCAGACGATCTGGCCATAGGGGTAGCCCTGCTCCCCCAGGTACTTCACCGTTGCATTCATCGGCGGGAACATCGAAATGGCGAGGCACATGAACAGGATGCCTGTCATGGCGCTCGGCTGCCAGATGGCAGTCCGCGTTGACTTGCCCGTCGACTCGTCGTTGGCGATGGTCATTCGTGTGAACCGGATTCAATCTCTCGCATGGGCCAGTGATAGCGCGTCCGAGGCACCAGCAAGCATGCGCATATCGCAGGCGTCACAACCGCTGTGCGGGACCGTTGGCAGGTGTCAGTAGACGTCGCCGCCCTGGAACACACCGGCGGAGACACAGAACGCGCGCACCTCGCCGCTTTCAAGCAGGGTGCTGCGCCGGGTCCAGTATTCCGCCTCCGCCACCAGCAGGGGCTGCAGGGTCAGGGCGTCGGGTCCGGCTTCCTTCAGGATCGTGCCGACCTGGTTGAAGGCATCGCGAATGCCCGCCAGATAGGCGTCCGTGATGTCGGTGAAGTCCGGCATCGTGAACCCGATCTCGTACAGCCAGTCGCGGGCAGTCTGGGGGTTCAGCAGATGCATCGGTCGCGGTTCCATCGCCGACCAGACTGCGACTTCGGGGCATTCCGGATCGTCACCTGTCAGGAACATGTCGGTGAAGACCAGCCGACCGGTCGGCTTCAGCAGGTGAAACACATGATCGAAGAGGTGCTTCTTGCGGCGGACTGCCATGAAGCTGTCACGGGCGATCACCGCGTCGGCATAACCAAGGCGCAGGCCGGTGTCGTTCAGTTCGCGCCGGTCCAGCTTCACGCTGGCGCCGGTCTTCTCGATCCATGCCGTGCCGTGATCGATCAGGCCCATCCGGTCCTCGAACGCGACGACGGTTGCGCCGGTCTGCTGCGCCAGCCGTGCACCGATGCCGCCTAGCCCCGCCCCCAGTTCGACGACGCGTGAATCCTTCTCCAGCGGCAGTTCGCTGTCCTGTTCCAGTGCCCGGAACATCCGGTTCACCATCGCTTCACCGCCCGGCCAGACCAGCCCGTCGCCGAACAGACGCTGGATCAGCTCCACCCGCGCGGTCGGCCATATGGCATCATCGACTGCAGGACCGGATTGCCGCTGCCCGGCATTTCCCCTGGATGCGGGGCCGGACTGCGAATCGGAATCCCACCATGCGGCCAGTTTTCCGAGCAATCCGCTGCGCGATCCGCCGCCTGGAGATGCCATTGTCTTGTCAGCCGTCAGTGGCACTGCATCCGACTCCGTACCTGAATGAAACCAGCAGTAGATTAGGCGCGGGCCGGTTAATCCCCCGTAAACCTGCGTGCATTGCCGTCGGGACATGACCCTTGCCCCGGAAAAGTGATCGCCCGCGTGGCCGCGCACGGCGGTTTCCCGTGAAGTGCCGTTGCCGAGGGCACTGTCCAGCCTTATGTTGAGCCTTGCCAGCGTGCGGCAATCGTTTTTTTGGGGAGTTCGGCGCCGACGGCACGAAGAAAAACTTGCGGAACCAGGTATCAGATTAAATGACCAACACTGCTGAGATTATCGAGCCGCGCGAGGGGCATCGCGAGGTTCTGGAATCGGTTGTCGTGCGCTTCGCGGGCGACTCCGGCGATGGGATGCAGCTGACGGGGAGTCAGTTCACCCAATCCACCGCACTGGCCGGCAATGACCTGGCCACCTTCCCGGACTTTCCGGCCGAGATCCGTGCGCCAACAGGCACGACCTTTGGCGTGTCCGCGTTCCAGATCAATTTCGGGGCGCGCCGCGTGATGACGGCGGGCGACCAGCCGGACGTGCTGGTGGCCATGAACTCGGCGGCGCTGAAGGTGAATATCGGCAACCTGCGTCGCGGTGGCCTGATCATCCTGGACAGCGGCACCTTCAAGGACCGTGACCTGCGCAAGGCCGGGTATGACGCCAACCCGCTGGAGGATGGCACGCTCGACCCCTATCAGGTGGTCGAGATCGACGTCTCCAAGATGGTTGTCGAGTCGGTCAGGGAATTCGGCCTCGGCACCCGCGACGCGCTGCGCTGCAAGAACATGTGGCTGCTCGGGCTGGTCTACTGGCTCTATGGCCGCGACCGCCAGCCGTCCATCGACTGGCTGAATGCCAAGTTCAAGTCGAAGCCGGATGTGGCCGCTGCCAACGTGGCGGCGCTGAACGCCGGCCATGCCTATGGTGAAACCGTCGAACTGCCGGGCGAGATCCTGGGTTACACGGTCGGCCCGGCGAAGATCGACAGCGGCCTCTACCGCAATGTTGCGGGGGCGGAGGCGCTGGCCTGGGGGCTGGCCGCGGGCACGCAGCTTGCGGAACTGCCGATGTTCTTCGGCTCCTACCCCATCACCCCGGCATCATCGCTGCTGCACACGCTGGCGCGGTTGAAGCAGTTCGGCATCACCACGTTCCAGGCGGAAGACGAGATCGCGGCGGTCTGTGCCGCCATCGGTGCATCCTATGCCGGTCAGATCGGCGTGACCTCCAGTTCCGGCCCGGGCATCGCCCTGAAGACGGAGGCCATCGGCCTCGCCATCATGGTGGAGTTGCCGCTGGTGATCGTGAACTCGCAGCGTGCGGGTCCGTCCACGGGCATGCCGACGAAGACGGAGCAGTCGGACCTCTATCAGGCCGTCTATGGCCGCAACGCCGACAGCCCGCTGGTGGTGCTGGCGGCGAACGGTCCCGGTGACTGTTTCTATACCGCGATCGAGGCGGTGCGCCTGGCCACGAAGTTCATGACCCCGGTGATGCTGCTGACGGACGGCTATATTGCCAATGCTTCGGAACCCTGGATGATCCCGGACTTCTCCAGCTTCGAGAAGTTTCCGGTAACGCAGCACACGGAGACGGAGGGGTTCGAGCCCTACAACCGTGACGCCGAGACGCTGGCGCGGGTCTGGGCCGTTCCGGGGACGCCGGGACTGCAGCATCGCGTTGGTGGCATCGAGAAGGACTTCACGTCCGGCCATATCTCCTATGACGCGGACAATCACCAGCGGATGACCGACGTGCGCCACGCCAAGATCGACGGTGTCGCGAACTTCATTCCGGAGCAGACGGTCGATCAGGGGGAGACCGGTGGCAAGCTCGCCATCATCGGCTGGGGCTCGACCTACGGCCCGATCAGCCGCGCTGTCTCCAACATGCGGGAGCAGGGCAAGGACGTCGCGCACATCCATCTGCGCCACATCTGGCCGCTGCCGCGCAACCTCGGGGATCTGCTGTCGTCCTACGACACCGTGATCTGCCCCGAAATGAACAATGGACAGCTATCCACCGTCCTGCGTGCGGAATATCTGATCGATGTGAAGCCGCTGACGAAGGTGGAAGGCATGCCCTTCAAGATCAGGGAAATCGAGGCGGCGATCGAAGCTGCGCTCGACGCCTGAGGGGAGAGAGAACCATGAACCAGCAGGCACCCATCGCCTACAAGCCGAAGGACTTCGCCACGGACCAGGAAGTCCGCTGGTGCCCCGGTTGCGGTGACTACGCGATCCTGAAAGGTGTGCAGAAGGCCCTGGCCGACATTGGCACCGCACCGGAGAACGTGGTGTTCGTGTCCGGCATCGGCTGCGCCGCACGCTTCCCCTATTACATCGAGACCTATGGCTTCCACACCATCCATGGCCGGGCACCGGCGGTGGCAACGGGTGTGAAACTGGCCAATCCGGACCTGGATGTCTGGCTGGTGTCGGGGGATGGTGACGCCATGTCGATTGGCGGCAACCACATGATGCACCTGCTGCGGCGCAACGTCGACGTGAACTACCTGATCTTCAACAACGAGATCTATGGTCTGACCAAGGGACAGTATTCACCCACCTCCCGGCTGGGTACGCGTTCGCCCTCCACGCCTGCCGGTTCCATCGATGCGCCGGTTTCGGCCTGTGGGCTGGCGCTGGGCGCTGGCGGTCGGTTCGTGGCCCGCGGCATCGACCGTGGCCAGAAGGACCTGCCGGGTATCCTGCAGCGCGCCCATGCCCACAAGGGCGCATCCTTCGTCGAGATCCTGCAGAACTGCATCGTCTACAACGACGGTGTCTTCGATGGTGTCGTGGACAAGAGCGTCGCGAGCGAAGCCCAGATTCACGTGAAGCACGGGGAGCCGCTGCGCTTCGGTGCCGACAACGCCAAGGGACTGCGTTTCAATGCGAAGGCCATGCGGCTGGAAGTGGTGACAGTTGGCGAGGATGGTGTCAGCGAGGACGACATCATCGTGCACGACCAGACCAATCTCGCGCTGGCGCAGATGCTGGCGGCGATGGATCGTCCGGACTTTCCCGTTGCCGTGGGCGTCATCTACGACAATCCCGCCGACGTGACATACGATCAGGCCGTGCGGGCGCAGAACGAGAGCGCGAAGGCCGATGCGAAGATCACCAGCATCGACCAGCTGCTCCGCTCCGGCGCGACTTGGCAGGTGGATTGACGGGTCTTGTCGGATTCCCTGCCTGACCTGACACGCGCGGCGAACTACCGGCGCTGGATCACGGATCGCATCCGCTATTGCGATACCGACCAGGCCGGGCATGTGAACAATGTCGCCTATGCCGCCTATGCCGAGACCGGGCGGCTGGACCTGATGCATGGCGTCATTCGCCCGCAGATGCCGGAAGGGCTGCGTTTCATCGCGGCTTCCATCACCGTCAACTATCTGCGCGAGTCGCATTATCCGGGGGAGATGCGCATCGGCACCGGTGTCGCCCGCATCGGACGTACCTCCATCACCGTGGGGCAGGGCATCTTCAAGGATGATCTCTGCGTCGCGACAGCACTGGGCACTGTCGTGCTGCTGGACGGATCCACCCCCAAACCCCTGACCGATCCGCTGCGTGCGATGGCAGAGAGTCTCTTGCTGGGCTGACGGCGCGGCTGGCGGGACCGGGTTCGCGCAAGATCTGTCCCGGTGGGCAACTTCTGCCGGGGCATTGCTGCCGGGTCGGCAGGATTTACCCGGCAAGAATTGCCCTGGTTAACGTGATTTCAGAAAAATATCATATTCTTCAATTGGTTATTCGGTTTGGTTAACTGGCCTGACGGTTGCTCCTGGGGAACCGGGCAAAAAGCCCAGTGAACCCAAATGATCCAGAATGGAGAATTACAATGCTGTCAGTGAACACCAACGCCGGCGCAATGGCCGCCCTTCAGAACCTGAACTCGACCAACAAGCAGATGAACGAAGTTCAGTCCCGTATCAACACGGGTCTGCGGGTTGCCGGTCCGAAGGACGATGGCGCAACTTTCGCCATTGCCCAGAACATTCGTTCCACCGTTGCCGGCCTGGACGCAGTGAAGGGAAGTCTCGATCGCGGCGTTTCTGCTTCGGATACAGCCATCGCGGCTGGTCAGTCGATTTCCGACCTCCTGATCGAAATGAAGGAGAAGTCGGTTGCGGCGACCGATGCGAGCCTGGATACCTCCAGCCGTAACGCCCTGAACAACGACTTCGCGGCTCTGCGTGATCAGATCTCGACCATCGTCAGCAATGCTGAATTCGATGGCGTGAACCTGATCGACGGTTCCCTGTCGTCCATCGCCGTCCTGGCGAACGACGAAGGTTCCACGATCACGGTTTCTGCTCAGCAGCTTTCGGCCAACACCGGTCTTGGTGTTGCGTCGGTCGATCTGACCACTGCAACCAATGCTGCGGCGGCCCGCAGTGCAGTCGAATCGGCGATCCAGACCGCCAACTCGCGCCTTGCCTCGCTGGGTACGGATGCGAAGAGCCTCGAGATCCACAAGGATTTCGTCGGCCAGGTCCAGGATACGCTGACTGCTGGTATCGGCAACCTCGTCGATGCCGACCTGGCGAAGGAAAGTGCTCGTCTCCAGTCGCTGCAGATCAAGCAGCAGCTGGGCACGCAGGCCCTGTCCATCGCGAACCAGGCGCCGCAGTCGATCCTCGGTCTCTTCTAAGCCGGGACCGCGTAACCGGGATATGGGAGCTTCGGCTCCCATATCCCTCGCGCGCTCCGCCATGGTTGCGGCGTCGAGAACGACACAAGCATAAAAAGTCGTCCGTGTTGCATCCTGAACCGGGGCTCGCCCATCGGGGGATGGCACTATGATAACCAACCTGGTGACGGATCTGTCCCAGGCGATCGGTCGGACACCGCCTGCACGGGCCGTTTCTGATCGTGAGACCGAGCCTGACAAATCGGTCGAGACGAAGGACTACAAGGCAGAGCGGGAAGCCGCGCAGAAGGAAGAAGATCCCAAGGTGGATCGGCAGCGGATCACCGACACGATCACTGCGGCCCTGCGCAACGACTTTCCGGCCAATACCAACCTGCAGATCGATATCGCCGACGCAACGGGCAGCTTTGTCTACAAGGCTGTCGATCGTGATTCAGGTGAAGTCGTGAAGCAGTTTCCGGCCGCTGATGTGCTCGAACGGCTGGAACGCATGGCCAAGGTCCAGGGTCTGGGAATCGACAGTCAGGTCTGACGGACCGCTCTGTCTGCTTCTCAGTAGCTGGCTTTCAGCTCACTTGGCGCCGCGTTGGCGTCACGTGAAGCGCGCGCCTCATCCATCACGCCCGCCAGGTCCGACAACCAGGCAGGGCGCGCTGGCGCGTGCAGCATCGACAGCATCAGGTGCATGCCCTTCGGCTTCTGGGTCAGTCCCGGCAGCCATCCCCTGACCGCCATGTGTTCGGCGACCTGAAACATGTCCACATCATCACTGCCGAAGCTGATGATTGTCAGATCGGGTTCCGCGTGCAGCTTCAGACCGGGGATCGCGCGAATACCGTCTGCGTAGGCTTGTGCATTGGCAATCAGGTCCGCCGCAATGGCCCGGTATCCGGCGTGTCCGAGATGGTTCATGACAGCCCAGGCGCCCGCGACACCGCCGCCTGGCCGGGTTCCGACCAGTGTCTGCGTGACAAACCGGCCATTGGCCCAGACATCCAGGTCGAAGGCATTGCGCGCCATGTCCTCCGGATCGCGGAAGAACACCGTGGACGCGGGCTTGGGGCAGAAACCGAACTTGTGCAGGTCCGCAGACAGGGATCGCACACCGGCCAGAGACATGTCGCACACCGGCAGCGCGACACCGTTGGCGCGGGCGAAGGGCAGGACATAGCCGCCGACGCAGGCATCCACATGCAGCCACAGATCCTGCGCCAGTGCCAGTTCGGACAGCTCGGCAATCGGATCGACGACGCCGAACGGGAAACAGGGGGCGGAACCGACGATCAGCATGGTGTCCTGATCAACCGCACTGGCGATGGTCGCCGGATCAGCCCGACGGTCCGCCCGCAGGGGACGGCGGCGAACGTCGATATCCATGGTGATCGCCGCCTTCTCGAACGCCGGGTGTGCACTCTCCGGCAGCACCATGTTCAGCGTCCGGCCACGACCATGCAGCGCGCGATGGTGCTCGCGTGCCGCCTTTACCGCCAGGAAGATGCTCTCGCTGCCGCCGCTGGTCATGTGGCCGGTGGCCTGGCCGGGCGCGCGAAACAGGTCGAGCGCCATGGCAATGACGTCGTCTTCCATTTGTTTCAGGCTCTGAAACGCGCGTTTTGCCCCCAGCGCGTTCTCGGAGAAGAACTGGTTGAAGGCGGCCTGACCGACTTCCTGCACGCTGTCGGTCGCCTTGAACACGAACAGTGGCACCTTGCCGCCGCGCCAGTCCGTGTCGCCCTTTGCCATCTCCGACATGCGCCGGGAAAGCTCCGGCCATTCCGTACCCCGTTCAGGCAGTGTGATGCGTTTCATGCCTGACAGGATAGGTCAGTCGATGGACTTGAGATAGGCAATCAGATCATTGCGCATGCTGCTGCGCTTGATGCCGACGAACTGCATGACAGTGCCGGGAATGAAATCCCGCGGGCCCCGGATGAAATTCCGCAGGTTCTCCTCGGTCCAGACCATTGCTTCGGCCTTGCGAGCCAGGAACGCGTCCGAATAGCGGTAATCGGGGAAGGAGGCGACGGGCCGACCGACAACACCGTTGAGCTTCGGTGCGGCGAGGGGGTCGCCGGGCAGCGGGATATGGCACTGGGCGCAATACTTGCGGAATGCCGTTTCGCCTTTCTCGACATTGCCGGCGCCAAGGGCTGATCCGCCCGAGAGGGCCAGAATGAAGAACATGGCCCTTGCCGAGTGCCTGGGGATTGCGCGCATGCTGTCCGTCTCCAATGCCGTTTTATCCGCTCCAGCGTTCAATCTGGCGATCGGTCGGTACGGTTCAATGGTCACCGTCACTCCAGCGGCAATTGGCGCTTCAGCCAGCCGGGACCGGCGACGCTGCCGAGCATGCCCTCGCCAATGTCGCGCACATTGCTGAATCCGTTTGCCCGCAGGAAAGCCGCCGCGTTGCTGGAGCGGACACCACGGGCGCAGATCAGCGCGACGGGGCGGTCGCGCGCTTGGCCGACGATGGCAAGCACGTCCTCCAGAAAACCGCTCTCCCCGCCGATCTGCCACCAGCTTGCGCGTGCCGCACCCCTCGGCACCCCGGTCCAGGCCCATTCGGGGGCACTGCGCACGTCGATGATCAGCACCTGACCCGACCTTGCCTCTCCCCAGGCCTGGTCCGGTGCCAGCAACGTTGCGTCCGCGCTGGCCGGGAGGGGCATCAGCAGCAGCAGGATCAGCAGGTGGGGTCGGAGGTGTCTCATGCCACGCAGCAGAACCGTGTGCGACCGCTCCGCGCAATTCAATGGCGCGTGAGGTGCCGGCTCACAGGAATCCATGATCGCGAAACCAGGTCAGGCTGGCCTCCGTCGTTGTCGACGGGTTGTACTCCAGCCCGACAGGGCCGGGATACGCCATGGCGTCGACCAGACGCAGGAACCAGTCGAAGTCAATCTCGCCCATGCCGGGTTCGTGGCGGTCCGGCGGGTTGGCAATCTGGATATGGCCGATGCGGTCAAACAGGTCCCGAAAGGCACGGGTCAGGTCGCCGGTCATGATCTGGGTGTGATAGGCATCGAACTGCAATTGCACGTTCGCCGCCCCGATACGGTCCAGCAGCCGACAGGCATGGTCGTTGGTGGTCAGGAAGTATCCGGGCCGGTCGATCGTGTTCAGCGGCTCCAGCATCAGCCTGATGCCGCCTGGGCCTGCCTCGATCGCCGCCTGCTTCAGATTGGCGACCAGGCAGTCGTTGGCCGCCGTATCCCCGGCGTCGCCATGTCCTGCCATGACGTGAATGCCCGCCGCGCCAATGGTCGTTGCCGTTTCGAGCGCCAGCGCCATCAGTCGCTCGAACTCGCCGCGCCGGTCAGGTCGTGCCGCGCAACCGATGTCGCTCGCCTCCGCATTCGGCATTGGCGTGTTGATCAGGGCAATCCCGACGTTTGCGGCCCGCGCGGCGTCAGCGATCTCGTCCGCGTCGTGGGCATAGGGAACCAGGATTTCGACGGCATCGATTCCGGCTTCGCGTGCCGCCTGGAACCGGGAAAGGAATGGCCGTTCGGTGAACAAGAGGTCTATGTTTGCATCGAACCGGGGCATTTCAGTCCTTCCCGAGATGGTGATTTCCGAGGTGGCCACTATTTCCACTGCCAGGGCCAAAGGCAACCAGTCCCCCGACACGACCTGGCTGGAGCAGGGGCAGGGCGGTGCGCTGCATCTGAAGGGAGACTGGACGGTCGCGCACGCGCGCAGGATCGACAGCCTGATCCGGCAGGTGCGGTTCGAGCCCGGTTCCGTCCGTCAGCTTGATCTGGGCGGCGTCACCGGCTTCGACACCACGGGTGCCTGGTTGTTGCTGAGACTTGCGGACCGGCTGTCGATCTCCCTGCCGGAGGGGATGACCGCCGCGCCGCATGGTGTGTCAGCGCTTGTGCAGCGCGTGTCCGCCGCACGGGCGGAGCCCGCCGCCCCGTTGCGAGGCGGCAATCCGTTTGTCGTCATCCTGGCGCGTCTGGGCAATGCAACGCTGGAGGCGGGTCGGGAAGCCGGCGCGATGCTGGGCTTCATGGGGGCGACGGTGGCGGCCGCGATGGGGGCACTGCGTCGACCGGCCCGGCTGCGTCTGACCGCGACGGTGCATCACATGGAGCGGGCGGGACTGAATGCCCTGCCCATCGTTGGCCTGATCTCCTTCCTTGTCGGTGTCGTGCTGGCCTTTCAGGGCGCGGCGCAGCTGCAGCGCTTCGGTGCCGAGATCTTCGTGGTCAACCTGATCGGCGTTTCGGTACTGCGGGAGATCGGGATATTGCTGACGGCGATTGTCGTGGCCGGACGGTCCGGCAGTTCCTATGCGGCCCAGCTCGGCTCCATGAAGGTGAACGAGGAAGTGGACGCACTCCGCGCGCTGGGGCTGGATCCGGTGGAAGTGCTGGTGCTGCCGCGGGTGCTCGCCCTGTTCCTGATGATGGGGCCACTGGCCCTGTTTGCCGACCTGATGGGCCTGATCGGCGGCGGCCTGATGGCCTGGGTGGCACTGGACATTCCGCCGACGCTCTATGTCGACCGGCTGACGAACGCGGTCGCACTCTGGACCCTGCTGGTCGGGTTGGTGAAGGCCCCGGTGTTCGGCGCCCTGATCGGGCTGGTGGGGTGCTACGCCGGGCTGCAGACCGGCGGCAGCGCGGACTCACTGGGGCGTCAGACGACGGTCGCCGTGGTTCAGGCGATCTTCATCGTCATCGTGGTCGATGCCATTTTCTCCATATTCTTCAACATTGTCGGAGTTTGAGCTGAGATGGTGCTTGAGGAAGAAAATGAACCGATCATCCGCGTATCGGGACTGCTTACGCGCTTCGGACCACAGGTGGTGCATGAGGGGTTGGATCTCGAGGTTCGGAAAGGCGAGGTGCTGGGTGTTGTCGGTGGTTCCGGCAGCGGCAAGTCCGTGCTGCTGCGGACCATCATCGGACTGAACCGCCCGGCAGCGGGCAGGATCGAGGTCTTCGGCCAGGAACCTGCCGGACTGGATGCTGCTGCCCGGCGGGAACTGGAGCAGCGCTGGGGGGTGCTGTTCCAGAATGGCGCGCTGTTCAGTTCGCTCACGGTTGCGGAGAATGTCGAGGCCCCGATGCGGGAGCATGCGGACCTGCCCGCGACTCTGATGGACGAGCTGGCGGGGCTGAAGATCGCCATGGTTGGCCTGCCGCACGACGCCTGCGCCAAGTTTCCTTCCGAACTGTCGGGCGGAATGCGGAAGCGGGCCGGTCTGGCGCGGGCGCTGGCGCTGGATCCGGAGATCGTGTTTCTCGATGAGCCGACGGCCGGTCTTGATCCGGTCGGGGCCGCCGATTTCGACCTGCTGATCCGGGAACTGTCCGACACGCTGGGCCTGACCGTCTTCCTGGTGACCCACGATCTGGACAGCCTGTATGCGATTTGCGACCGTGTGGCGGTTCTGGCGGAGCGAAAGGTCCTGGCTGTCGCGCCGATTGCGGAACTGGAAGAGCATCCGCATCCCTGGCTGCAGTCCTACTTTCACGGCCCGAGAGCGCGTGCGGCCCGAAAAGCGAGGCAATGATGGAAACCCGTGCGAGCCACGTGCTGATCGGCAGTGCGGTACTGTTGTTCACCCTGATGTTCATGGGCATGGTCGTATGGTTGTCGAGCGCAGATATAGACAGTAAAACAAAGACCTACGACATTTTCTTCAGGGGATCTGTCGCGGGCCTCGCCGTCGGTGGCGATGTTCGCTATCGCGGCATCAGGATCGGGCGGGTGCTGGAGATCGTCATTGATCGGGATGATCCCAGCCAGGTGCGCGCCGTCGTGGACGTCGACGAGGCGACGCCTATCCGCGAAGGCGATGTCGCCAAGCTGAAGCTGCAGGGCATCACCGGCGTGGCCTATGTGAATATCGAGGGCGCGGTCGCCCGCAGTCCGCTGCTGTCCACCCCGCCGCTGGCGGAGCGACCGATCATCCCGTCCGCGCCATCGGAACTGGAGCGCCTGTTCTCCGGTGCGCCCGAACTGCTTGGCCGTGCGATCATCGTTTCCGAACGGCTGGCCGACCTGCTTGGCGAAGATAATCAGGCGCAGTTCGCCGGCATCCTTTCCGATCTGAAGCTGCTGACCGGCACGCTGGCCAACCAGCAGTCAGGCATCGAGAATACCCTGATCGCACTGGAGCGGAGCGCGGCCAGCGTCGCCTCGGCGGCAGGCAAGGCCGATACCCTGGTCGATGACCTGACAGAGACCATGGCCGTGGCACGCGGCACCATGACCGGTATCGATCAGGCCGTGTCGGTGGACTTCGGCGCGCTGGTGAACGAACTGCGCGCCACCAACCGTGACCTTGCGGCCACGATGGGGTCGGTCAACAGGATCGTGCAGGGCAGCGAGCAGCCGCTGGTCGATTTCACCCATGACGGTCTGTCCGAAGCGCAGCGTTTCATCACGGAGGCACGTCTGATGGTGGCAGCCATCTCCCGCCTGACGGAGCGGTTGGAATCAGGTGGGGCACAGACCCTGCTGGGTGTCGAATCGGCGGAGGTGGATGCGGAATGAAACAGATGACCCGACTTGTTCTGCTCGCCCTTTCGCTGGTCGCGACGCTGTCACTGGCCGCCTGCGGCAACTTCCTGGGGGTGCCCAAGGCCGCATCCAACATCTACACGCTGACGCCGAAGAGCACCTTCCAGGCTGGCCTGCCCCCCGTTGAGTGGCAATTGGTGATCGAGGAGCCGCTGGCTGCCGGCGGCCTCGACAGTTCGCGGATTGCCGTGAAGCCCAACGAGATCGAGCTGAAGTACTTCTCCGACAGTCGCTGGACCGAGCGGGCGCCGAAGATGATCCAGACCCTGCTGGTGGAAAGCTTCGAGAACAGCGGCACCATCGTCGCGGTCGGCCGACAGGCCATCGGTCTGCGTTCCGACTTCAGCCTGAAGACCGAACTGCGGGAGTTCCAGGTGGAGCCCTATCGCGGTGGCATCGTCCGGGTTCGGGTCAATGCCAAGCTGATCCGCCAGCCGCGCCAGCTGATCATCAACTCGGCGAGTTTCGAGGCCACGGCCCGGCCTGGGGGCACGGGCATGCTTGCCAATATCCGCGCTTTCGATGAAGCGCTGGGTGCCGTCCTGCGTGACATCGTGGAATGGTCGATCCTGGAAGGCCAGGCGGCCCATGCCGCGGCACGGCGCTAGAACTGCGGCGATGGCGCGCGTTGGACGTATCCTCATTGTCTTCGCGCTTGTTCTGGTGGTCGTGGCTGCTGGCCTGCTGGTTGCCCGCAAGCCCATCGTCAGCGCCCTGGCGATTGCCTATCTCGAGAGGGAGGGCTTCGGGCCAGTGGAACTGAGGGTGTCCGCGCTGGATCTGGATGTCCTGGAAATGCAGTTTGTCGTTATCGGACCGAATGATGGACCGCATGTCCGCATGCGACGCATCGTGGTTGGGTTCGACGGGGTGGAGGTTTCCTCGGTTGCATTGCAGGGCGTTTCCGTCATGGCGCAGCGGGAGCATGGCGCTGTGGACATCGGGCCGCTGACGGCATTGCTGGAGGGCACCGTTGACAGCCCGGCTGCGGACCCGCCCCGGCTGCCGTCTCTACCAACCGGTCTGCCCCTGCTGAGTCTGCAAGACTTCATGCTGATGGTGAAGGACGCCCCCGATTTCCTGATACTGCACATGAAAGGCACGTACCGGCTGGAAGCAGGACACCTGACCGGAGATGGCCCCTTCAACGTGGTGACCCCAGACGCAAGGGGGGAAGGCACGCTCTCGGTCACGCTGGATCCCGACCTTGTCGGAGCATCTGACCTGAACGCACATGACGTGACGTTCTGGGTGCCGGGATTGTCCGGGCCGCTTCGCTTCCAATCCCTTGATCTCGCGCTGGCCAGGCAGTCGGACCTGATCTCAGCGGACATTGCTGGAGAAACCCTGGGGGGCATCGTGACAGCCAGTCTGCTGATTGCGACCCCCTTCGACCGTCCTGCGATCGATATGGGTGTGCAGGCCGAATTCGACGACCTCTCCGGGGTGGTGGCTGTTGTGGCCGATGCGTCGGGCGAAATTCCGGTGACCGGCGGCTCTGCCGATCTTGCGCTGGCGATGGTGGCTACGGCGGATGACGGCATCATCTGGTCGGATATCGGGGGACTGATCGACAGCATGGCGGGCGAGGCCCGGCTTGCCGGCTCGTTCAGGCTGCCCGCGGATGTTCATCCGGCAGGTGAGCAAGCCGGAGCCATTGCCGCGGACCTGGAAGCGGACGGCAGGCTTCGCGACGGGTTGATAAGCATGAATTTCAACAGGTTGGAGGCAAGTGTAGAGAAATTCATCGAGCCTGATGCACTGAAGCCTCTGGCCATCCCTCACAGTGCGGGCCTGACGCTTCGGGCCAGGCCGGGGTTGCAGGCGACCGTTACGTTGTCCGATCCGTTCTCTCTTTCGCTTGGTGGAGCGGTCGACGCGGAGAGCGCACCATTGAGGCTGGCTGCCGAGCTTGGTGACACCCGGATTTCGGCGCACGGTCTGAAGGCGACCGGCACGGACATCAGCCTGACCGGTCTTGCACTTCAGGGCCAGCGGGTTGATCAACTGCGCTTCGGCGGTGATGTGCGGCTCACGGATGGGGTGGCTCTGCGAGGACGCCTCGAAGCCGCCGCCGGATCGCTGTCCCTGGAAGACTCCGCTATCGCTGATCTGTCCGCAACGCTTGAAATGGACATTGCCGCCCATACCGCCGAGCGGTTCCACATCATGCTGGACGGCGCGGTGAAGGCCGGGTCGCTCTCCGTGGCAGCCGACGCGGCGACGCTTTCGAATTCGGAGATCGGTTTCGACAGCTTTTCGTTCGCGATGGTGCCTGGCAAGGGCATGGTCGTGAAGGGGACGGTTGGAGGCGCGTCCGGTCAAATGAACATTGCCGGGATGGAAGGGATGCCGATCACGGTCAGTCCCTTGCACGCGGAGGTGGATCTGGATGGATACGGTCTTGGCACGATGTACGGGTCTGTTGACCTGCGTGGGGAGGGCGTGTCGGTCGCGGGCGTCGCCAGCACCGGACCGATCCGGCTCACTGGAAAGGTGCGCCCGTCACCGCAGAGCCTGAAAGCGGAAGTTGCTCTCGACGAACTGCGCGCTGGTTCCGCGTCGGGCATTGCCGTTCCCACAGCAGCATTCAACGGCGTGCTCGATGCCACGGAAACGCGCGCGCGCCTTGCAGGAAGACTGCAGGCTGGAGCGGCAGGCGTTGATGTTTCCGCTGTTGCGGATATGGCTTCCGGAACGGGTGAGGCTCATGTTGACCTGCCCGAAACGGCTCTCTCTGTCCTGTCCGACCTGCTTCAGGACAGCCTCCTGCCTGAGGGCATGGAACTGACCGATGGGCACGTGGACGGAGGCATGAACTTCAGATTTGGCAAGGGGTTGTCGGGAGATCTTGACGTTTCCGTCAGGAATGGCGGGGTAAAGCTGCCCGATGTGGCGCTGTCGGATATCGACACCAACCTGCGACTGGAAAGTCTGGTGCCGCCAGCCACCAGGGGTGTGCAGCAGGTCCGGATCGGACGCCTGTCCGGCCCGTTCGAGATGACCGATCTGGAACTTCGCTATGCGACGCAACAGGAAGGTGAGGCGACCATTGCCCGGATCGAACATCTGGCCGGTTCGGTCTTCGGGGGCGAACTGGCGATCCTGCCCTTCACGTTGCGCCCCAATGAGGAACGCCGTGCCATCCAGGTTGCCCTGCGCCGCATCGACATGGCGGAGATCGTCGATCTGGCGGGGCTGGAGGACTTCATCCTGACCGGCAGCCTGTCAGGCACCCTGCCGGTCGAGATCGTGGGGGAAAGTGGCGTCGTGGTGCGTCAGGGCAAGCTGGTCGCGGATGGTCCCGGGTCACTGCAACTGGACGGCAATGTGCTGCGCGACATTCTCGGTCAGCAGGGCGGGGAGGAGATCGACCTGATGATCCGCACGATGGAGGATTTCCGCTACGACGTGCTGGAAGTCAGTCTCGACAAGCCGCTGGAAGGCGAGACGACGATGCTGGTCACGCTCGGCGGTCTCAATCCGGCGGTGCTTGACGGGCATCCGTTCCGGTTCAACATTTCGGTAAGCGGGGATGCGGATCGCCTTCTTGCCACCATATTGACGGTATATCGGGCATCCAGCGGCGTGATCGAGCAGGGCATCAAGTCCTTGCAGTAGGTCCGGTCAGGTCGCAGCATGTCGGCACGCAGCTTCGGGAACATGACCATGACAGCAGGATCGGATGAGTGGCGGGGGCAGCGCGGTAACGGACTGTCCGGTATCGGCGGCGTGTTGGCACTTGCCGCATTGCTGGCCGCCTGCACGCCGACAGTTCAGGTCGAGGCCCCGAAGGAGCCGATCACCATCAACCTGAACATCAAGCTTGATGCGGATGTGCGGGTCCGGCTGGAGGAAGCCGCCAAGAAGGACATCACAACCAATCCGGGGATTTTCTGATGCTGCGCCGTACATTTCTGATACTCGCTGCTGCCCTGTCTCTGACGGTTGCCATGGGTGGCAGCCCGGCCATGGCCCAGTCGCTGGACGCCCTGCGCAGTTCCGGTGCAGTTGGTGAACGCTTCGATGGTCTGGTGGTCGCCCGTGATGGCGGTGCGGCGACCGCGAGGTTTGTCGAGGGCGTGAACGCCCAGCGACTCGACATCTATCGGGAACGTGCCGCTGCACAGGGCGTTTCGCCCGAACAGGTGGGACGGGTCTATGCGCAACAGATACGCAAGTCCGCGCCGCGCGGTACGTGGTTCCTGCAGGCCAATGGCAACTGGACCCAGTGAGGTTGTCACGTTACTGAAGGATTCCGGGATCAGGGCCCGGTTCGGAATCATTCGGGGACAGGAATAGCGCGATGTTCAATCAGTTGAGGCTCGACAACCGGATTGCACTGGTGACCGGTGCCAGTCGCGGGCTTGGTCGTTCGATCGCTCTCGGCCTGGCCTCTGCCGGCGCACGTGTTGTCGTCAATGCGCGGAACGAGGATGCGCTGGCAAAGGTTGTCACGGAAATCGAGCACAAGGGCGGTCAGGCCGACCTGCGCTGCTTCGATGTGACGGATGAGGACGCGGCGAAGGATGCGCTCGCCTCCATCGTCACGGACCATCGCCGCCTCGACATCCTGGTCAACAATGCGGGCACGGTTGTCCGGTCGCCGCTGCTCGAAAGCACGACGGAGGACTTCCGCCAGGTCGTCGATACCAATCTGACCTCCCTCTACGTCATGTCGCGGGAGGCTGCGCGGCTGATGGTGCCGCGCGGCTATGGCCGCATCGTCAACATCGGCTCCGTCATGTCCCACATCGGGCGTTCCAACATCGTGTCCTATGTCTCGACCAAGCATGCCGTGGCTGGACTGACCAAGGCGCTGGCGAACGAACTGGCGGCAAAGGGTATCTGCGTGAACGGCATCGGGCCGGGCTATTTCGGGACCGAGTTCAATCGCCCTCTGATGGAAGATGCCGAATTCACCGCGATGGTGGAGGGGCGGACCCCGGTGGCACGCTGGGGCAATCCCGACGAGATCTCGGGCGCCGCGATCTTCCTGTGCTCGGAGGCGGCGTCCTACGTCAGCGGTCACATGCTGATGGTCGACGGCGGTCTGACGATCAAGCTCTAGCCGGATCGGTGGCGCGGCATGGCCCGGTTCAGCCTGTTGCTGCTGGGTCTGCTGTCATGCGGTTCAGCTCTCGCACCCGACCTGTCGGCAGACGATACGCTACTGGCGGCTGCCAGCGGTCGGATCAACCACGCCGGTTTTCGCAACCGTTCCCACTGCACTGGCTTTGTGGTCGAGGGCGGTCATGTCGTGACCGCGGCACACTGCATGCCCGGCTGGGACGGGGAGCAGGTGCATTTCCTGCGCGGCTATGACCGGGGCGACCTGATGCAACACATCTCCGCGCCGCGCGCTGCATGGCACATCGTTCGCGGACGCGATATCGCGATCCTCTGCAATGCCGCACCGGATGCTCCCGCGTTCGGGTTCGGGGACGGGGGCGAAGACAGCCGGCTCGCACCGGGCGACGACCTGCTGATTCCCGGCTACGCCATACCGCGTGCCCACATGCTGCAACCGCACCATTGCAAGCTCTGGAAGCTGGAGGATGGCGGCGGGATACGTGTGGCCTGTCCTGTCCGGCCTGGAACCTCCGGCGCGCCGGTTCTGCAGGCGGTCGCGGGGGGCTATCGCGTGGTGGGCGTGATGTCGGCCAGCAGCCGGACGGCGGCGCGGGCAGACATGCTGGACGCCGACGTGCTGGCACCCTGTGCGGTGCCTTGAAAACCATGCAATGATCCGTGAAACAGGTCGCGGAATGGCGTGAACGGATCGTACTGACAGGAGTGCCGGATGCTGGGTGAATTGCGGGAACGGATGCGGACGCAGTTGCGCGCCGAGGAAGTCGGTGCCGTCAGTCAACTGGCCGCGCAGGCGAATCTGACCACGGCTGACCGCGCCGCCATTTCCGACCGCGCAGCCGCCCTGGTGCGTGCCGTCCGCTCCGGCGGTGCGCCCTCCATGATGGAAAGCTTCCTCGGCGAATACGGCCTGTCCACCAGTGAGGGCGTGGCCCTGATGTGCCTGGCGGAGGCGATGCTGCGGGTGCCCGACGCGGAAACCATCGATGACCTGATCCAGGACAAGATCGTCCCGCATGACTGGGCCGCGCACGTCGGGGATTCCGGATCGCTGATGGTCAATGCATCGACCTGGGCGCTGATGCTGACCGGGCAGATGCTGGATGATCGGGAGGGCGGTGTGGTCGCCACCCTGCGCGGCATGGTGCGACGGCTGGGGGAGCCGGTGATCCGCACGGCCGTCACCCGCACGATGCAGGAAATGGGCAATCAGTTCGTCCTGGGCCGCACGATCAACGAGGCGATCAAGCGCGCCGACCGCATGATCGCGAAAGGCTATCGCTATTCCTTCGACATGCTGGGGGAGGCGGCGCTGACCGCCGATGACGCAGACCGCTACCACGCGTCCTATGCCAATGCGATTGGTCGGCTGGCCGAGCATGGCCGCAACTCCGGCATGCACGACAGTACCGGCATCTCCGTGAAACTCTCGGCGCTGCATCCACGCTACGAGTTCGCGCAGCGGGCGCGGGCGGTGCCCGAACTGGCGGCCCGGACGCTGGAGCTTGCCCGCACGGCACGGGATGCCGGCATGGGTTTCAACATCGATGCGGAGGAGGCCGACCGGCTCGACACCTCCCTGGACGTGATCGAGCAGGTGCTGCGCGACCCCTCGCTTGAAGGCTGGGATGGCTTCGGAGTCGTCGTGCAGGCCTACGGGCCGCGCGCCCATGCCGTCATCGACTGGCTGCATGCGCTGGCCACCGAGCTTGATCGCCGCATCATGGTGCGCCTGGTGAAGGGGGCCTATTGGGATACGGAGATCAAGAAGGCCCAGGTGATGGGGCTCGACGGTTTCCCTGTCTTCACCCGGAAGATCCATACCGACGTCAGCTATCTGGCCTGCGCCCGCAAGCTGCTGGATGCGCGGGACCGGATCTATCCGCAGTTCGCGACCCACAACGCCCATACGGCTGCGGCAGTGCTGCACCTGGCCGGAGAGGAGCGCAGCGGTTTCGAGTTCCAGCGCCTGCATGGCATGGGGGAGCGGCTGCACGATATCCTGAAGACCGAGAGCGGTGTGCCCTGCCGCATCTATGCGCCGGTTGGCGCCCACAGCGACCTGCTGGCCTACCTGGTGCGGCGACTGCTGGAGAACGGGGCCAATTCCTCCTTCGTGCATCAGATCGTCGATCCGGCCATCGCGCCGGAGATCATCGCCGCCGATCCGATGCTCGGAATTGCGGACGGCATCACTGCCAACCCGGCGATCAGGCGACCGGAAGACCTGTTCCGACCGGCGCGGCCCAATTCGGTCGGCATCGACCTGACCGACCCGATAACGGTGGCGGAGGTCGAGGCTGGCCGCGCCGCGTTCGCCGCGCCCTTCGCCTGGCAGGCAGGATCGGGAGCGGCAGGCAGCCGTGATGTGACCAATCCCGCGCGACCGGATGAGGTCGTGGGACAGGTGGCGGAAGCGAATGCGGCGGACGCCGTCGCGGCAATCGGCAAGGCAGTGGACGCGTTTCCGGACTGGTCGGCAAAGCCTGTCCTGGAGCGCGCGGCAATGCTGCGCCGCGCCGCTGACCTGTATGAAGAACACATGATCGAGTTCATGGCGCTTGCCACGCGGGAGGCCGGGAAGTCGCAACTGGATGGCGTGGCGGAGGTGCGGGAGGCCGTGGATTTCCTGCGCTACTACGCCGACCAGTCGGCTGTGGCGGAGCAGGAGGGCACGCCGCGCGGCGTGATCGTCTGCATCTCGCCGTGGAACTTCCCGCTGGCCATCTTCACGGGGCAGGTCGCCGCAGCGCTGGTCACGGGCAATGCCGTGATCGCGAAGCCTGCGGAGCAGACGCCGCTGATCGCGGCGCGCGCGGTGGCGCTGCTGCATCAGGCAGGCGTTCCGGCTGACGCGTTGCAGCTCGTCTGTGGTGATGGCCCCTCGGTCGGGCAACCGCTGACGGCTGATCCGCGCATCGCCGGGGTCTGCTTCACCGGCTCCACCGAGGTGGCGCGGATGATCGAGGGGCAGCTGGCCGAAACCGCACCCGGCGCGATGCTGATTGCGGAGACCGGTGGCCTGAACGCGATGATCGTGGATTCGACGGCGCTGCCGGAGCAGGCGGTGCGCGATATCGTGGCCGGTTCGTTCCAGAGCGCGGGCCAGCGCTGTTCCGCGTTGCGCATGCTCTATGTGCAAGAGGATGTGGCCGATCGGATTCTGGAGATGCTTTCCGGTGCCATGGATGCGCTCAGCGTCGGGGATCCCTGGGACCTGAGCACGGATGTGGGACCGGTGATCGACGAGGACGCGCGGTCGGGTATCGCGGACTATTGCGCGGCGCAGAAGCAGGCCGGAAAGCTGGGCAAGCAGCTCGATGTGCCGGACACGGGGCTGTTCGTGCAGCCGTCCATTGTCCGGGTTTCCGGCATCGAGGCGCTGGAGCGGGAGGTCTTCGGGCCGATCCTGCATGTGGCCACCTTCCGCGCCGGGGATCTGGGGAAGGTCGTGCAGGCGATCAATGGCCGGGGCTACGGACTGACCTTTGGTGTGCATACGCGGATCGACCGGCGGGTGCAGCAGTTGGTGGACTCCATCGCTGTCGGCAACGTCTATGTGAATCGCAACCAGATCGGCGCCATCGTCGGATCGCAGCCCTTTGGTGGTGAGGGCTTGTCGGGTACCGGACCGAAGGCCGGCGGACCGCACTATCTGTCCCGCTTCCGCAGGCAGGAGGCCGAGGTGACCGTGTCACAGACGGCACCCGCTCTTGATTGGGGCACGGTGCGCGAGGCGCTTTCCGATCTGCAGAAACTGAAGGCCGGTGGCCGTGGCGATGAAACCCTCGCCGCCTTGCGCACCGCTTTGCGAGGACGGGCACGCAGCGCCATGACCGCGGCGGCGGCGCTGGACATGGGGCCGGTCGATCTGCCGGGGCCGACGGGAGAGGCCAATTATCTCTGGCTGCATCCGCGCGGCACGGTGCTGTGCCTTGGTCCCGATGCCGACACGGCGCTGGATCAGGCCGTGCAGGCCCTGCGCGCAGGCAATCGGGTGCTGGCCATTGCACCGGATGTCTCGGCACGGATCCGCCCGCTCGCCCAGGCCGGCCTGCCGGTGGTTGCGCTGGACGGGGTGATCGCGCCGGAGTTCCTGACCGACATGGAGATCGACGCCGTGGCCTGCGCGCCCGGTGATCCGGCATACCGCAAGGCGATGGCCAGCCGTGAAGGCGCGCTGCTGCCCCTGATCGACAGCCGGATCTGCCCGCAGGCCTACGCGCATGAGCGTGCGATCTGTGTCGATACGACGGCGGCGGGCGGCAACGCCGATCTGCTCGCCTCCGCCTGACCGTGGGAGCAGCAGGGCAATGACCATGGATCGGATTGTCATCGCGGGGGGCGGTATCGGCGGACTGGCCACGGCGATTGGTCTGGCGCAACAGGGTGTCCGCTCCATCGTGCTGGAGAAGGCCGCGGAACTGGGGGAGATCGGGGCGGGCATCCAGTTGGGGCCGAACGCGTTTCATGCCTTCGACTACCTGGGTGTCGGAGACGCGGCCCGGGCCATGGCGATCTACATCGACAACCTGCGCCTGATGGATGCCCTGAGCGGGGAGGAAATCACCCGCATCCCGCTGGATGACGCCTTCCGGACCCGGTTCCGCAACCCCTATGCTGTCGTGCATCGTGGCGACCTGCACGGTGTCTTCCTGAAGGCCTGCGTCGAGCATGACCTGGTGGAACTGCGCACCAGTGCAGGTGTCGCGGGCTATGCGCAGGATGGCGGGACGGCGACAGCGGTGCTGGAGAACGGGGAGCAGGTCACCGGGCTGGCGCTGATCGGTGCCGATGGGCTGTGGTCGAACGTCCGCCAGCAACTGGTGGGGGATGGCGCACCACGCGTCTCCGGCCATACCACCTATCGCAGTGTCATCCCGGTGGAACAGATGCCGGAGGACCTGCGCTGGAACGCGGCGACGCTCTGGGCCGGGCCGAAGTGCCATATCGTTCATTATCCGCTGTCCGGCTGGAAGCTGTTCAATCTGGTCGTCACCTATCACAATGATGCGCCGGAACCGGTGGCGGGCCTGCCTGTCAGCCGAGACGAGGTGGAGAAGGGGTTCGAGCATGTCAGCCCTGTCGCGCGACAGATCATCGAGCGTGGCCGGGACTGGAAGCTCTGGGTGCTCTGCGACCGTGACCCGATCATGGGTTGGGTGGACGGACGCGTGGCGCTGCTGGGCGATGCCGCACATCCGATGCTGCAGTATTTTGCGCAGGGTGCCTGCATGGCAATGGAAGACGCGGTCTGCCTGTCGCACGAGGTGGGGCAGGGGCGCGACATCGGTCAGGCTCTGGTGAACTATCAGAACAGGCGCCGACTGCGCACCGCGCGCGTTCAATTGCAGTCGCGTGAGATCGGTGAACACGTCTATCATCCGGCTGGTGCCCATGCTGCCCTGAGAAATGCCGTGATGAACGCCAGAACGCCCTCGGACTGGTACGATCAGATCGACTGGCTCTATGGCAGTACCGGCCTGGAAGGTGCAGTCTCCGGCGAGACCCGGAACAGGGAGCCGGACGCCAAATAGTTCTTGCAATATTTTGCAGAAATGCGCAAAAGACGCATTATTATGCAATAAAAAAAGGTCAACAGGGAGAAGACAATGACCATGTACCGATCACTCATGAACCTCGCGGGCGGTGCCGCGCTGGCGCTGGGCCTCGCGTCCGCCGCAACGGCCGCCGACTATGAGTACAATCTGCAGAGTTTCCTGCCGGCGCAGGCCACGATCCCGGCGGACATCATTGATGTCTGGGCCGACAGGATCGAGGCCGCTTCCGGCAACCGCATCAAGATCAACCGCTTCCCCTCCATGCAGCTTGGCGGCAAGCCGCCGCAGCTGATCGACCAGGTGCTGGATGGCGCCATCGACATGACCTGGAACGTGGTCGGCTATACGCCGGGCCGCTTCCCTTCGACGGAAGTGTTCGAGCTGCCCTTCATCGTCAATGACGCGCGTGCAGCCTCCGCCGCGTTCTGGACCATGATGAAGGAGCATATGGAGAACACCGAGTTCAAGTCGGTGAAGGTGCTCGGCACCTGGGTTCACGGACCTGGCATGATCCACACCAACAAGCCTGTCGTGACCCCGTCGGACCTGGACGGCATGAAGATCCGTGGCGGTTCCCGTCAGGTCAACGCGCTGCTGAACCAGCTTGGTGCGACGCCGGTCGGCATGCCGGTCCCCGCGGTGCCGGAGGCGCTGTCGAAGGGCGTCATCGACGGCACCACGATCCCCTGGGAGGTCACGCGCGCCCTGAAGGTGCCGGAGCTTGTTCAGAACCACACCGAGTTCACCGGCCCGATGCTCTACACCATCACGTTCGTGCTGGTGATGAACAAGGACAAGTTCAACGACCTGCCGGCCGACCTTCAGAAGGTCATCGATGACAATTCCGGCATGGATTTCTCGGTCTTTGCCGGTGGCACGCAGTCCGACGCCGATGGTCCGTCCCGCCAGCTTGCGGTGGATCGCGGCAACAACATCATCACGCTGGATGCGGCCCAGTCCGCTACCTGGGCAGCGGCTGCGGCCCCGGTCTATGATACCTGGCTGGCAGAGATGAAGGACCGTGGCATCGACGGTCAGGCGCTGATCGACGAGGCCAAGGCGCTGATGGCGGCCTACAAGTAGGTCACCGGGCGCAAGCGGAACAGGCGGGCCGCGCGGCGATGCTGCGCGGCCTGTCCATTCCAGCCTGTCCATTCCGGCCTGACGGGAGTGTGTGATGCACAGGGCAATGGCGGTACTGGCCAGGAACATGGCCATACTTGGCGGCATCGTGCTCGGGCTGCTGATCCTGCTCGTCTGCGCCTCGGTGCTGGGGCGCAGCCTCAATGGCTTCCTGCATACGGTGCTGTCGCCCGTGGCCCCGGATCTGGCGCAGGCACTGCTCGATACCGGTGTCGGCCCGATCAACGGTGACTTCGAACTGGTGGAGGCCGGTATTGCCTTTGCCATCTTCGCCTTCCTGCCGCTGTGCCAGATCACCGGCGGCCATGCCACCGTGGACATCTTCACGAACTTTCTCCCGCGCCGCGCCAACCGCGGGCTGCGCATGGTGACGGAAGTGGTCTTCGCGGCGGTCCTGATCGTGATCGCCTGGCGCCTGTTCGAGGGCATGTGGTCCAAGATGAGCTACGGCGAAACGACCTTCCTGCTGCAGTTTCCGATCTGGTGGGCCTATGCAGCCAGTTTCGTCGGCGCGGTCGTCGCCGCACTGGTCGGCACCTATACGGCCATCGTCCGCAGCTACGAGACGTTCAGCGGGCAGACAATCCTGACCGACGGACCGGAGACGGACCATTGAGCAATCTCGAGATCGGTCTGCTGTCCTTTCCGGCACTCATGGCACTGATCTTCATCCGGGTGCCCATCGGCCTGGCCATGTTCCTGGTCGGGCTGGTCGGTCTCTATGCGGTCACCGGCAGCTTCAACCTGCCGCTGGCGCGCCTGAAGAGCGAGACCTACTCGACCTTCGCCAGTTACTCCCTGTCCATCGTGCCGATGTTCCTGCTGATGGGGCATTTCGCGACGCTTGGCGGACTGTCGTCAGCCCTGTTCAAGGCGGCGGAGAGCTTCCTCGGGCACCGGCGCGGCGGCATTGCCATGGCAGCCATCGGTGCCTGCGCCGGGTTCGGGGCGATCTGCGGCTCCTCCCTGGCGACGGCGGCAACGATGAGCCGCGTGGCGCTGCCGGAGCTGCGCCGTTACGGCTACACGGGCGGCTTCTCGACCGCCACGCTGGCTGCGGGCGGCACCCTCGGTATCCTCATTCCGCCGTCGGTCGTGCTGGTGATCTACGCGATCCTGACGGAACAGAACATCGCCAAGCTGTTTCTCGCCGCATTCATCCCCGGCATCCTGGCGGCGCTTGGTTACATGGCTGCGGTATCGATCTACGTCCGCCTGCATCCGGATCAGGCTGGTGTGGCGGAACGTGTGCCCTGGGCGGCGCGGATGACCGCGCTGGTCGCGGTCTGGCCGGTGCTGCTGGTCTTCGGTCTGGTGGTCGGGGGGATCTATCTCGGCTGGTTCACGCCGACCGAAGGCGCGGCTGTTGGCGCGGCAGGAACCGGCCTGATTGCCTGGCTGAACGGCGGGTTGGGACGACGCAGCCTGATGGACAGCTTTCTCGTGACCGCCCGATCCACGGCCATGATTTTCTTCATCGTCCTGGGCGCGGCCTTCTACAACGGCTTCCTGGCCCTGACGCAGGTGCCGCAGGAACTCTCCAGCATGGTTGTTTCCCAGGGTCTCAGCCCGTGGACCGTGCTGACCGTCATCCTGATCTTCTACCTGATCATGGGGTGTCTGATGGACAGCCTGAGCATGATCCTGCTGACCATTCCGATCTTCTTCCCGGTGATCAGCGAACTGGACTTCGGCATGTCGCCTGAGCATGTGGCGATCTGGTTCGGCATCCTGGTGCTGATCGTCGTGGAGGTCGGGCTGATCACGCCGCCGGTGGGGCTCAACCTGTTTGTCATCAACGCCATGGACCCGAAGACGCCCTTGGTCGAGACCTATCGCGCCGTGATCTATTTCGTTGGGTCGGACCTCGTCCGGGTCGTGCTTCTGGTGCTGTTTCCATCGATCACGCTGTTCCTGATCTAGTGCAGGATGAAGTGTGCAGGAAAATGCATACGATGCCGAATATGAGTTGCGACAAATGTTAATGATGCATTATAAAGCATAAGTCAAAGCCTTGGGAGGATGGCCATGTCGGAGAATCACAACGCGTCAGTCTGGCTGGTGGACCGCCATCTGGAGGAAGGGCGCGCTGACAAGCAGGCGTTTCGCGAAGCGGCAGGTGCCAGGCGCAGCGTGACCTATGGCGAGCTGGCGCAACGCACGAACCAGGTCGCAGGCGCTTTCGCGCGTGCGGGTATCGGGCGCGAGGAGCGTGTCGCCTGTCTGATCCTGGACCAGATCGAGTATCCGGAGATCTTTCTGGGGGCGATGAAGGGCGGCGTCATACCGGTGGCGCTGAACACGCTGCTCTCGACATCCATCTATGACGTCATCCTGCGCGACAGTCGGGCGGCGTGCCTGATGGTCTCTGCCGAACTCTTCGAAGTCGTGAAGCCTGCGATCAGCGGCAATCCGTGGCTGCGCCAGGTGATCGTCATCGGCGGTGACGCACCGGAAGGCACGATCGGCTATGACAGCTTCATGGCGGGCGCGCCGGAACGGAGCGCCATTGACGTTTCGGCGGACGAAGGGGCCTTCTGGCTCTATTCCTCGGGATCCACTGGCCAGCCCAAGGGCGTGCGTCATGTCCATGGCAGCCTGCGCGCAACCGCGGAAACCTATGGCCAGCAGGTGCTGGGCATTCGTGAGGATGATGTCGTCTATTCGATCGCCAAGATCTTCTTCGCCTACGGGCTTGGCAATGCGGTCACATTCCCGCTTTCGGTGGGCGCGACGACGATCCTGTTCAATGGTCGTCCCACACCGGAGATCACACTGGAGATCATTGCGCAGGAGCAGCCGACGATCTTCTGCGGTGTGCCGACACTCTACGCGGCAACCGTTGCCGAACTCGAGAAGATGGAGCGGCCCGAGTCCCGCCTGCGGATCTGCATTTCTGCGGGAGAGGCCCTGCCGGAGCAGACGGGTCAGGCCTGGCGCAGGATCTGGGGCGTCGACATTCTGGACGGTGTGGGCTCGACGGAGATGCTGCACATCTTCCTGAGCAACCGGCCCGACGACATCATCTATGGCACCTCCGGCCTTGCGGTTCCGGGCTACGAGGTGCGCTGCGTTGACGAAAGCGGGGCAGAGGTCGGTCCAGGCGGTATTGGCGAGATGCTGGTGCGCGGCGCGTCTGCCGCCGACGGCTACTGGAACCAGCGTGACAAGAGCCGGGCCACGTTTGAGGGGGAATGGACCCGGACCGGCGACAAGTACGAGATCACGGACACAGGGCGCTACGTCTACTGCGGTCGCACCGATGACATGTTCAAGGTGTCGGGCATCTGGGTTTCGCCGTTCGAGATCGAACAGGCACTGAGTGCGCATCCGGCGGTACTGGAGGCGGCGGTCGTGGCGCACCGGGACGAGGAGGGGCTGGAAAAGCCGAAGGCCTTCATCGTCCTGAAGGAAGGGCAGGACGCGGCTGTGGTGGCCGAGGCGCTGAAGGATTTCGTAAAGGAACGCATCGGCAAGTGGAAGTATCCGCGCTGGATCGAGGTGGTGGCCGAACTGCCAAAGACCGCGACCGGCAAGATCCAGCGGTTCAAGTTGCGTCAGACCGCCTGAACCGCTGTGGCGCAATTGCCGTCAGCCGACTGGCGACCGCCATATGCGTTCCGGCCCGGTCGGACGAGGGAACACGCCGGGCCGGAACTGGCGGCCATCCGCGCGACGGTGGATGCGGTTCAGGCCGACTGTCTGACAACGACGGCGGCCTGGACCTTCGGGCTCGATTTCCTGCGCGACGGATATTTCTGGGAGGCGCATGAGGTGCTGGAGGCAGTCTGGCTGGCGCTGCCGCCGAACTCGGCGGAACGGGTACTCTGTCAGGGGCTTATCCAGCTTGCAAACGCGGGGCTGAAACGGGTGATGCGGCGCGACGGTGCAGCGGCGCGGTTGCGGCAGATCGCGCGGGACAGGATTGCGGAAGGCGTGGCACGGGGTGGTCTGGATCGCCTTGGTCTCGCCCCGCAGGACATCGAGTCGTTCTGGCAAGCTGCGGAGCAAGCAGAATGAGCAATATAATGCATCATTTCAATCTCAAATCATCTTTGGTTCATTTATATATTTGAAAATAATATATAATATGAAAATGCAATATCATGCACATTCGACTTTACGTCAGAAGTTGATCGCACTATAGTGCAGGCAACGGAACACGAGAGGAGACTTCGTCATGACCAAGGTCATCGACTTTCAGACCGACCCGTCGAAGTACCATCACTGGCGCCTGGAATATGATGGCCCTGTCGCCAATCTGATCATGGACGTGGACGAGACAGCCGGGCTGTTCGAGGGCTATGAGCTGAAGCTGAATTCCTACGACCTGGGTGTCGACATCGAACTGGCGGACATTGTCCAGCGCATGCGGTTCGAGCATCCCGAGGTCAAGGTCGTGGTCATGCAGTCCGGCAAGGACAAGGTCTTCTGCGCCGGTGCCAACATCCGCATGCTTGGCGGCGCGGCGCACAGCCACAAGGTCAATTTCTGCAAGTTCACCAACGAGACCCGCAACACCTACGAGGCGGCGGAGGCCGACAGCGGTCAGAAGTACATCGCAGCGGTCAAGGGGGCCTGCGCGGGCGGCGGCTACGAACTGGCCATTGCCTGCAACCACATCATGCTGACAGACGACTCGACGACCTCGGTCGCGCTGCCGGAGGTGCCGCTGCTGGCTGTGCTGCCCGGCACCGGCGGCCTGACCCGCGTGACCGACAAGCGCAAGGTGCGCCGCGATCTCGCCGACATCTTCTGCTCCATCGAGGAAGGGGTGAAGGGCCGCAAGGCGAAGGACTGGCGTCTGGTGGACGAGGTCATTCCGAACTCGAAGTTCGACGAAACCGTGAAACAGCGCGCGCAGGAGTTCGCGGCAGCTTCGCCGAAGGCCGACGTTGCCGAGGGTGTGAAGCTCGGCCCCCTGGATCGCACGTTCGGCGATGATGGCTCGGTAACCTATTCATCCGTGGAGGTCGCGGTCGATCGGGCGAACCGCAAGGCAACGATCTCCATCCACGGCCCCGATGCGGACGCCCCCGCCGACATGGCGGCATTCCAGGCCCAGGGTGATCAGGCCTACATGCTGTGCATGGCGCGGGAACTGGATGACGCGATCCTGCATCTGCGGCTGAACGAGATGGAACTGGGCCTGATGGTGTTCCGCACCCAGGGCGATCCGGCGCTGCTGGCGGCGCATGAGGCCGTGCTGATGAATGATGCCGATCACTGGCTGGCCAATGAGGTGCTGCGTTACTGGAAGCGCATCCTGAAGCGGATCGACGTAACCTCCCGCTCCCTGGTGGCGCTGGTGGAGAATGGTTCCTGCTTCGCCGGTATCCTGGCCGAGATCCTGTTCGCGGTTGACCGGTCCTACATGATGGAAGGTGAGTTCGAGGGCGATAACCGCCCCGTCGCCACCGTGACCCTGACCGATGCCAACTTCGGGCCTTTCCCGATGGGCAACGATCTGACCCGGCTGCAGACCCGTTTCCTCGGCGAGCCGGAATCGGTGATGACGGCGGAGGCGCAGAAGGGCACGCCGCTGGAGGCTGAGGAGGCTTCCGAGCTTGGTCTCGTCACCATGATCCTGGATGACATCGACTGGGAGGATGAGGTCCGGATCTTCCTGGAAGAACGCGCCAGCTTTTCCCCCGATGCGATGACAGGCATGGAGGCCAACCTGCGCTTCGCGGGGCCGGAGACCATGGAAACCCGTATCTTCGGTCGCCTGACGGCCTGGCAGAACTGGATCTTCCAGCGTCCGAACGCGGTCGGCAAGGAAGGCGCGTTGCAGAGCTACGGCACCGGCATACGCGGCAAGTACAACATGGAGCGTGTCTGAGCGCTTGAACCCTTCACGGCCGCTACGGGACTGCCCGCAGTGACCGACTGAAAACAGGAGAGACAAATGACCGATCTCATCAACGTCAGCTACGACACGCAGATCCCCAACAATGTCGGCCTGTCGTCGGACAGGAAGGTGCTGAAGGCGCTGGAACGCTGGCACCCGGGCTACATCAACTGGTGGAACAACCTGATCCCGCAGAATTTCCAGGAAAGCCCGGTCTACCTGCGCACCGCCGTTTCGGTGGACCCGAAGGGCTGGGCCAAGTTCGGTCACGTGAAGATGCCTGACTATCGCTGGGGCGTGCTGCTGGCACCGCAGGTGGAGGACCGCAGGATCCCCTTCGGCGAGCATCTGGGGGAGCCGGCCTGGCAGGAAGTGCCGGGCGAGTACCGCAACATGCTGAAGCGGCTGATCGTCATCCAGGGCGACACGGAGCCGGGGTCGGTGGAGCAGCAGCGCTTCCTGGGTCGCACGGCACCCAGCCTCTACGACCTGCGCAACCTGTTCCAGGTCAATGTGGAGGAGGGGCGTCACCTCTGGGCGATGGTCTATCTGCTGCACAAGTATTTCGGCAAGGACGGGCGGGAGGAGGCCGATGACCTGCTGCGTCGCCAGTCCGGCTCCGACGAGACCCCGCGCATGCTGGGTGCCTTCAATGAGGAGACGCCGGACTGGCTGTCCTTCTTCATGTTCACCTATTTCACCGACCGTGACGGCAAGATGCAGCTGGAGTCGCTGGCGCAGTCCGGCTTCGACCCGCTCAGCCGCACCTGCCGTTTCATGCTGACCGAGGAAGCGCACCACATGTTCGTGGGCGAGACCGGTGTCGGGCGGACGATCCAGGCCACTGTCGAGGCGATGAACAAGGCCGGGATCACGGATCCGACAGACGTCGACCGCATCCGCGAACTGGGTGTGATCGACCTGCCGACGATCCAGAAGAAGCTGAACCTGCACTATTCGCTGTCGCTGGACCTGTTCGGCCAGGAAGTCTCCACCAATGCTGCCAATGCCTTCAATTCCGGCATCAAGGGTCGCTACATGGAGACGCGGATCGACGACGATCATCAGTTGAAGAATGACACCTATGTCGTGCGGACCGTGCGTGACGGTGCCGTGGTGGCGGAGGAAGTACCGGCTCTGACGGCGATCAACATGCGCCTGAGGGACGACTACATCCGTGACGCGGCCGGTGGTGTCGGCCGCTGGAACAAGATCATCCAGAAGGCCGGTGTCGATTTCGAGCTGACCCTGCCCGACGAGGCCTTCCATCGCCAGATCGGCGTCTTCGCTGCCGTGAAGGCCAATCCGGCCGGCGATCTGATCAGCCAGGAAACCTGGGATGCGAATGTCGCGCAGTGGCTGCCGACAAAGGCGGACGGCGAATTCATCCAGTCGCTGATGAAGCCGGTCACGGAGCCGGGTGCCTATGCAAGCTGGATCGCCGCGCCGAAGGTCGGTATCGACAGCAAGCCGGGTGACTTCGAGTACGTGCAGTTGAACGCTGCGTGATGCAGGTCGGGGAGGGGGCGATGCCTTCTCCCCGCTCCGCTGAAGCCGGGTCCGATGCGAAACGACGTCGATCAGGGAAGCGAGGTGACACGATGAACAAGCCGCTGAAACAGCATCTGATCGACCCGGAAATCTGCATCCGCTGCTATACCTGCGAGATGACCTGTCCCATCGGGGCCATCGAACATGACGACAACAACGTCGTGGTGAATGCCGAAATCTGTAACTTCTGCATGGACTGCATCCCGGTCTGTCCGACCGGTTCCATCGATGAATGGCGCGTGGTGCGGGAGCCCTATTCACTCTCCGACCAGTACGAATTCAGCGAACTGCCGGAGCAGGAGGAACTGGGCGCGGACGAGGCGAATACCAGCGTCGAGGCGCTGGACGACGCCATGGCCGCCCTGCTGGCGGAGGCGCACAAGGGTGCCGGTGGCAAGGCGAAAGCCCCTGCCTCGGCGCAGAAGCCGACCATCAACATGTACAACCTGGGCAAGCCCGCATTGGCAAAGGTGCAGGGCAACTATCGCCTGACCGACGACCCGTCGCATGACGTTCGCCACATCATCCTCGATTTCGCCGGACAGACATTTCCGGTGCTGGAGGGGCAGTCCATCGGCATCATTCCTCCGGGCGAGGACGAGAACGGCCAGCCGCACCTGCCGCGGCTCTATTCGGTCTCCAGCCCCCGCGACGGGGAGCGGGCCAACTACAACAACCTGTCCCTGACCGTGAAGCGGGAGGATCAGGGCCTCTGTTCGAACTATGTCTGCGACCTGGCGCAGGGGGACGAGGTACGCGTCACCGGCCCGTTCGGGGCGACCTTCCTGATGCCGGATGATCCGAAGGCGCGCCTGCTGCTGATCTGCACCGGCACCGGCTCCGCCCCCATGCGTGCCTTCACGATGCGCCGCCAGAGGGCAATGGCAGACAACTCCGGTGCCATGACCATGTTCTTCGGTGCGCGTACACCGAAGGCCTTGCCCTATTTCGGGCCGCTGAAGAAGGTGCCGTCCAGCCTGCTGGAGCAGCATCTGGTCTACAGCCGTCTGGAAGGTCAGCCGAAGGAATACGTTCAGGACCGGCTGCTGGCGGAGCAGGAAAAGGTGGCTGACCTGCTGGTTGACCCGAAAACCCACATCTACATCTGCGGGCTGCGGGGCATGGAGGAAGGTGTGGAGAAGGCCTTCGTGAACATTGCCGAGAGCATTGGCGAGCAATGGCTTTCGATGCGTGATGCCATGCGGGAAGAGGGCCGCTATCACGTCGAGACCTATTGAGGTCCGGGCGACCGACCGGGACGGTCAGGCGGGGATTCACCGCCACGATTGATCTGCATCATTGCATTCGCCGGAACCCGGGCTAGTTTGTTGCATTATATTGCAAGGGTGAGTCGGGCATGGCGGAAATCGCAACCTTCAGCGGAGAGGGGACACCGGTCGATGATGCGGCCTCCCCGGATCGTGCTGTCGCCGATCTGATGCTGCAGGTGGGGGAACGTGTCAGGAAGGCGCGGGAACGCAAGGGCATTCCCCGCCGCGTGCTGTCGGAGATTTCCGGTGTCTCGCCGCGTTACCTGGCGCAGCTCGAAAGCGGGGCCGGCAATATCTCCATTGGCCTGCTGAAGCGCGTTGCCCTGGCTCTGGACCATCGCATCGAATGGCTGGTGGGGGAGGATGATCCCTGGAGTTCGGAGGCGCTGCGGGTGGCGGACCTGTTTCGCTCCGCCGATCGCAAGACGCAGGATGCGGTGCTGCGGGCGCTCAATCCGGAGCCGGAAGCCTCTCGGCGCGCCAACCGCATCTGCCTGATCGGACTGCGTGGCGCGGGAAAGTCGACGCTTGGCCGGATGGCGGGCGCGGCTCTGGACCTGCCGTTCGTGGAATTGAATCGCGAGATCGAGGCCCATGGCGGCATGGAGATCGCCGAGATCATGGGGCTCTATGGCCCCGAAGGCTACCGTACGCTGGAGGCAGAGGCGCTGGAGCGCATCATCGCCACCCATGACCGCATGATCCTGGCCGTCGCCGGGGGGATCGTGGCGGAGCCGCGCACCTACCAGACCCTGCTGACCCGCTTTCACACCATCTGGCTGAAGGCCGCGCCCGACGAGCACATGCAGCGGGTCAGGGCGCAGGGTGACGAGCGCCCGATGGCGGGCAACCCGGAGGCCATGACACAGCTTCGTTCGCTGCTGACGAGCCGGGAGATGCTCTACGACCGGGCGCAGGCCAGGCTGGACACCAGCGGCCAGACGCGCGAGACCTCACTGAAACACCTGCTCGCACTCATCGCGGAGCGTGGCTTCCTCGATTGAGGCCCGGCCCGCCGCTCTCGTCGCACTGTTCCGGAGGTCGGGGTCTTGTCCACGCCACTACGTCGCAACCCGTCGTTCTTCTATCAACTGATCGCCCTGCGTGGTTCGGTCGTGCCTGCCGTGCTGCCCTACATCATCGGTTTCGCGGCACTGACCGCCGCGCTGGTCGCGGCAAGCGACAGGGGAGTGATCGTGCCGCAGACCAGCTTCGCGCCCTTCGCGATCTTTGGCGTCGCGCTCTCGCTGTTCCTGGGCTTCCGCAACTTCGCGGCCTACGAGCGCTGGTGGGAGGCGCGCAAGGTCTGGGGCGGCGTCATCGGGCAGGTGCGCAGCATCGATCGGGACACGACCCTGTTTCTTGCGGCAGCGACCGACCGCCTGGCGGTTCAGGCCCATGTGCACGGGTTCATCGACGAGATTGCGGCGATCGGGCGGGCACCCCTGCCGTTGCACCGTCCGGCGCTTGGCCGCTGCGCGGCGCACCTGCACGAATGCGCAGCGCGTCAGCAGCTTTCCGAATTTGGCCTGCGCACTTTCTCGGACCGCCTGCATCACCTGGAGCATGCGAAGGCCGGTTTGCAGCGGTTGCAGAACACGCCGTTGCCATTTGTCTATTCCCTGCTGGTCAAGCGGACCTGCACCCTGTTCTGCCTGCTGCTGCCCTTCGCCACCATCGATATCGCAGGCTGGTTCGCACCTGTCATTGTCGCGGTCGCCGCCTATGTCTTCTTCGGCCTGGCACGGGTGACGGAGGTGCTGGAGTTCCCGCTGGAACCCGGCATGAACGCCCTGGACATCGACGGTTTCGTCGCAACCTGCAAGCAGCCGTTCGATGGTCTGACGGCTGAAGAGGCATCGACGCAGGCCGGGGTTGCCGCCTGATCGGGCCGTACATTCGGGGGGATGGTGCCGACGGAGGGACTTGAACCCCCAACCTACCGCTTACAAGGCGGTTGCTCTACCAATTGAGCCACGTCGGCTTGGTGCTTTCGACTACCGGAAAAAACTGCCAATGTCACGGGGCGACGCGCGGCAGCGCGGGAATTTTCATCGTCGGGGAGGGCGGGAACATGCAGAGCTGGCAAATCGGTGACGTGAAGGTGACGAAGGTCGTGGAGATGGAGGTCGCGGGCGGGACCCGTTTCATCCTGCCGCAGGCCACCAAGGAGACCTGTCTGCCCATCGAATGGCTGCAGCCGCACTTCATGACGCCGGAGGGGCGGCTGATCATGTCGATCCATGCACTGGTGATCGAGACGCCGGATCGCCGGATCGTCGTGGACACCTGCATCGGCAATGACAAGCAGCGCGCGAACCCCAACTGGACCAACCTGCAGAAGCCCTTTCTGGCGGACATGGCCGCCGCTGGCTATCCGGTCGAGAGCATCGACACCGTGATGTGCACGCACCTGCATGTCGATCATGTCGGCTGGAACACCATGCTGGTGGATGGCAAGTGGGTGCCGACGTTCGCCAATGCGCGCTATCTGATGGCCACGCCGGAGTTCGACTACTGGCGGGATCAGGACACGGACGCGGAAAGCCGCGTGATCTTCGATGATTCCGTGCAGCCGGTGTTCGACGCCGGGCTGGTCGACTTTGTCACGACGACGCATCAGATCTGCCCGGAGGTCTACCTGAAGCCGACCCACGGGCACACGCCGGGTCACGTCTCCGTCATGATCGAGTCGAAGGGCGAGAAGGCGATGATCACCGGCGACTTCGTCCATCATCCCTGTCAGATGGCGCATACCGAATGGTGCGCCACCGTTGACTATGACCCGACGGAATCGAAGGCGACCCGCGACCGGGTGTTCGACGAACTGGCCGACCAGCCGGTGCTGATCATCGGCACCCACTTCGCCGGTGTCACCGCCGGGCACCTGAAACGCGACGGAGACGCCTACCGCCTGGAGACCTGATCACCAGCGGGCGGTCGGTGCATCGCTTTTACCTGAAGGGCATGATCCGCCGGGCCAGATACTCGGCCTTCGCGTCGTCATGCATCAGGGCCGGTTCAATGTCCCTGGCCATGCTGATGGTGGAAATCTGGGACCAGGCGGGGTGCAATGCGCTGAAATAGGGCATGTCGTCGAGCAGTGCACCAAGGATGCGTCTGACATCGCTCCCCTTCATGTCCTGCCGTGCCACCAGCATGGCCGGGATTGCAAAGGTATCGACGGTCTTGACCATCCCGGGGTAGCTGTTTTTCCGGAAGCGATAGAACGCCACGCCGGGTGTCGCCCGGACATAGGCTGCATTTGCCCTTCTGACGAAACCCACGATGGCCCCACCGCACCGCTCCAGTGCCAGGGCGACCTTTCCGTTCGGGACACCGGAGATGAAGGTGAAGGCGTCGATCTCTCCGTTGCAGAAGGCGTCGAGGTCCCGTGAACCGGGGATCTCCATCGGATACCTGAAGTCATCCAGCGACATTTCGAGGGTGGTGAGCAGTCCATCGAACGTCTTGCGTGTTCCGGAATCAGGCATGCCCAGGTTGGAGCGATGGTTCACCAGTTCCCCGGCGCGTTCCATGCCGAGTTCGCGGCGCGCAACGATCTGGAACACTTCCGGATAGAGCGCGGCAATCGCCTTGATGCCGCGCGCATCGGCCACGGTCTCCGCACTTCCCGGAGACTTGGTGGTCAGCAGGAAATCTGCCTGTGCGATGGCAAGATCGACCTGTCCTTCCTCCAGCATGGAGATGTTGGCACCTGATCCGGCAGTCTCCTGGATCTTGCAGTCCACGTGGCCGACATATCTGCGTTCCAGTACCCGACAGACCGCATTGCCCGCGCTGTAGTACACGCCTGTCAGGCTGCCGGTCGCGATGCGGACGCGAAAGTTCCCGTCATCGGCGCGTGCGCCAGGAACGTGGAGCAAGAGCGCCGAGAGCGCCAGTGTGAGTGCGTATCGGATCTGTTTCATCGGCCCAGTCTCAACTTCACCGCAGGCCGCCCCGCCGGCTTCTGCGGTTCCGGCATCTGGTCCGCAGCAGCCACGAGAGGCCGCCCCGGCGGTGGAATTCGGCATGATGCTGCGTCCGCGCCCATCACGCTGCTCTGTCCGGCACCAATCGTGATCCGCGTGCCGTCGATGCTGAGCTGCAGGGCACCAGACTTCAGCTTCGTCGCCTGGGTCGCGGCCCCGCCATTGCAGTCGAAGGAGATGAGGAACAGCCAATCCATGGTCTCCTGTTTCTGCCGAGTGCGGAACTGCCCATGCCATTGAGGCTGCCAGTCGGGCTGAAGTTCCCGGCTGGGTTCGACGGGAAAGGCATCGCTCTGGCTGAAGACCGTTTCCGGGCCATGGATCTGTTGCACGCAGACACTGGCTTCCGACGTCTGCAATCTGATCCCCTTGCTGCCTGCGCTCTCCATGCGGTTGAGGGCGTGGATATTCCACTCGAACTGTCGCGGCTCGGCGGAGCGCAGGCGGTCGTGAACCAGCAACTGGTCCGGCCGCAGGTAGAGCAGTGTCCGCTTCGCCTCCAGCAATTCACCTGCGTAGGCCTGCGTCGCATCACCGGTTACCGCGTCGTAGCCGGGACAGTTGATGAAGCTTTCCAGCCGACCCTGGGCCTCGAGACTGTTCCAGGGCTGTCCCTTGCCACCGTCGAAGGTAATGGCGTTGTGGGCGACCGTACTCGTGGTCCAGGCCAGATGGTGGCGGGACTTGTAGGTGTCATAGTAGCCGGAATCGATGGCCAGCCTCTGCTGGCGCCCATTGATGATGAAACTGTTCTGGTCCGCGTGGCTGTGACTGAAGGAGCCGTAGGGGCTTGACTTGAACAGGATCGAGAACCGGTCGATATCGGCAAGTTCACTGTGCATCGCGGCCCAGCCGATCGACGGGAAAGCCGCCGAGTCGGGCAGGTTCTCGACCGCTTTGGCGGTCTTGTCGATTGCGGCCGGGGGTGCACCCGCACCCAGCAGGAAGGTCCAGCTTGCGAACTCACCCTCCAGTTCAGGCAGCTCGGTCTTGTCGCCGTTCAGGAAATCGGACCATGCCGCATACAGATACCCGGCTTCGGGCGTGCGGGTCCGTTCGAACAGCATCCGGATGGTCTCGGACCAGACGAGCGGATTGAAGTCCTCTGCGCCATCACCGAAGCCGCTGTTCGGCGTGCCCGGCGGAATGATGTACTGAAGGAAGGTACTTGCCTGGCGCGCCCAGCCCGAACCGAAGTAGTTGATGCCGGTGATGTTCCGCAGGGCGTCCCAGTATTGCAGATTATGCAGTATGTCCCAGGTGCCGTAGTTGATCCCGTTCGCATAGCCGCCATCGTCCCCGCCCCAGGGATTGCCGACACCGGCAAACAATGGATAGGTGGCGTTGAACCATGTCCGCGCCCGCGGCGTATCGCCCGCGAGTATCGCGGAAACGGCCAGTATGCCGAGCGAATGACGGAAGCCGTGCGAGTTGAAGGGATAGGCCGCGAGTGCCCGGCTTTCATCGACGACGAAAGCGTCGAAGGTCTGCTGGATGCGGTCCTCGATCACCGACAGGATCCTGATCCGGTCGATGGGGTCCAGTCTGTCGTTGAGGATGTCGTAGGCGGTCGCAAGGGTCACGGCGATCCGCAGGTTCAACAGGTCGGAAACCTCGTTCGACGTCGTGCCCAGCGGATCCAGGCTGGCCAGCCAGCGCATGGCCTCGATTGCCTCCTCCAGGCCCGGGTCGCCCCTGTAGATATCCTTCGTGACGGTCCATACCAGCATTCCGTCATAGACTGTTCGCACGACCCTGTTGACCGAGGCGCGGATGCCGCGCCGCATGGCCACCAGTTCCTCCCGCGTCATCTGTGCCGCGCCAACCTGGGACAGGTTGCCGTCTGTCGCAGGGAAAGCCGGTCTGCTCCTGAACAACCGCCGTTCGACCGCGTCGAAATACTCCCGTTTCCATCCCACGTAGGCATCGGCAATCGTCAGTGAACGTTGCGGTTCCGGCGGCAGCAGCCTGGGCCGCCCCCGGCCCGCTGCGATGTCAAAGGCCCCGGTCGGGCTCAGGATCAGGCGTTTGGGGGTTCCGGGCGCAATAGTGAACGTGCGCTTCTTCGACCAATCGTCGGAACTGTCGAAGGCGGCCCACCGCCTGACCTGCCATGAATGCCGCCCCTCCGGCAGGGGCTCCTTCAGGGCCAGCACATTGGTGGCTGCCATCCGCCGGACCTGGCCACCATCCTCCAGATCGATGATGACCTCGTAGACGTCGCCGGAGTCACGACGCCGCCATCGGAAAGACGGCGGGTTCTCGGAAGGTCTGGCACCATTTTCCGGATAGGGACGCATTTCCCTTTCCTCGACGGGGGTCAGCCAGTCAATGACTGGCCCGTCGAAATAGGCCGATGCTTCCTGCCCGGCCTGCCGGGACTGCGCCGTGCCAGCCCACAGAACCAACGCCAGTATGAGAAGTCCCTGTCTCACATGTTGCTCCACGCAACAGGTCGCGACACGCTTTGCAACGCAAGATGGCAAGAGAAAGATTCATGCGTCACTAACCTGTCATCGCCATTAGTCTATACGAACTGATCGCCGCAACAAACGCTTTACGCCACGTAAATCGGTACGATGCTTGTCCGGGTACGGATCACATGGTACGCCCGCGCAACCCTCACATACCGACGCGCAGGCAGGAAAACATGGCCGAAGAACAGACAGCTCCCCAGATCCGCATCAACGCCCAGTACATCAAGGACCTGAGCTTCGAGAACCCGAATTCGCCTGCGGTACTGGCGGAACCGCCGAAGGATACCGGGCTGAACATCAACGTGAATGTCGAGGCGGCGCAGCTGGAAGGCGCGACGTTCGAGGTCGTGATCAAGTTCGATATCCAGGCCAGTTCGGGCGAGACCACGATCTTCATCATCGACCTGACCTATGCCGGCGTCTTCACGCTGGTCGGCATCCCGCAGGAACAGACCGAGATTGCCTGCCTCGTCGAATGCCCGCGTCTGATCTTCCCCTTCGCCCGCCGGGTGATCGGTGACCTGACGCGGGATGGCGGCTTCATGCCGCTGCTGCTCGATCCCATCGACTTCATGCGCCTGTACCAGCAGAACCGCCAGCAAGAGGTGGAGGCACCGCAGACGACCCAGTGATCAGCGGGCGTGCCCGGCTTCGCTTGACGGCCCGGTTGCGGCGCGTGGAGACTGTTGCTTCAAACGGTTTGTGACCTGGGGAGAGCGCGATGACGGACGGCAGCATGGATCAACTGATGGCGCTTGGGGCGGAAGTCGGCGCGATGCTGAAGGATCGCGGGGAGCGTGTGGCGGTGGCCGAATCCTCTGCGGGCGGACTGATTTCGGCGGCACTTCTGGCCGTGCCGGGGGCCTCCGCCTACTTCCGGGGTGGCGCGGTCATCTACAACCGCACATCGATCCGGGAGCTGACCGGCCTGGATATTCGCGCGCTGATGCAGACCGGCGTCCGGTCGAGTTCCGAACCCTTCGCGGCCTGCCTGGCGGAGGCAGTGAAGACCAACATGCGCGGTGACTGGGGACTGGCAGAGACCGGTGCAGCGGGGCCGACCGGCAATGGCTACGGAGACGATGCCGGGCACAGTTGCTGTGCCGTCGCCGGTGCGCAGACCGTCAGGCGCACCCTGGAGACCGGCGACAGTGACCGGCCCGCGAACATGATCCGCTTTGCCATCGCCGCGCTGACCCTGTTCCGCGAAGAGCTGGCTGCCGCGCCGCCAAAGGCGGATTGAGTCGGGCGTCTGACTGCTGACCGTTCCGCCCCGCTCCCCTTCCCGAATCAGGTCTGGGGCCGGGTCATCTCGAACCGGCTGTCGCGGTCGCTCGGGATCTTCATGATGCCGTTGGCACGCAGCACCGGATTGCCTTCAACCAGCAGCATGGCATTGCAGAACACCATGCGTGGCGTGGCGCGGACGACCTCCGTCCGGCCCTCCACCCACTGCCCGGTCAGGACGGGGGCAAGGAAGTCGCAGTTCAGGTTGATGGTGGGGAAGAACTTCTGCTGCTTCAGCGCAACGGCTGAACCGAACCCGATCTGAACATCGACCAGGGTCGCCAGCATGCCCCCGTGACAGGTCCGGGTCGGGTTCAGATGCTTCTCCGCCACCCGGAATCCCAGATGCGCCTCACCGTCCGTGATGCGACCGAAGACCGGGCCGACCAATCCGAACAGGCCGTCCTGCACGCCGAAGACCTTGAAGCCCTCCGGCACATCATGTTCTTGCTCTGGTGTCACTTGAACAGCTCCTTCGGGTCCAGCGCGTTGGGATCGCCATTGCGCGGCAGTTTGAAGATTCCGGCGGCGCGCGCGATCAGCGTGCCGTCCTGCTTGATGATCCGGCAATCGGTGAAGACCGTACTGCCGCCACGTTTCAGAACCTCCGTGCGACCCTGCACCCAATCACCGGCCACGGCGGGTGCCAGGAAGTCGACGTTGATGGATACGGTCGGGATGAACAGCCCGGTATCAAGCTGGTAGTTCAGCGATGAATTGAGCTGCATGTCCACCACGGTCATCAACATGCCGCCGTGCAATGTGCCACCCGCATTGGTATGGCGCGGTTCGACCCGGATGCCGAGGATCAGGTAGCCGTCCTCGTCACGCCAGAACATCGGGCCATTGCCCTCGATGAACGGCGCAGGCAGCCGCGCGGGGCGGAAACCCGCCGGTACGTCTTCAGTCATGTCTGTGATAGCTCCGTCAGGCGACCCGGGGGGCGACATCGGCCATGAAGGCGGCCATCCGGTCAGTGGTTTCTCCGGCGCTGCCGGCGGTGAAGTTCAGCATCAGATTGCCGAAACCCTGTTGTTTCATCTCGCCGATGTCATTGGCGATGGCGTCTGCGGAACCGGTCAGGATCATCCGGTCGCCATCCTTGTTCCGGACCTCTTCGCCCAGATTGTACCAGTGGCTCCAGTAGGCGAGGTCCAGCGTGGCGAGGTCGCGCCCCTCTTCATCCGCGATCCCCTTCAGCCGGTCGAGGCGTCCCGCGATGCGGGCGTGGGTGTCCATGGGGAAGCGGGGGTTGTTGCCGATGGGATACCAGCCATCGCCGATCCGGACGGCACGGCGCAGCGCCGGGGCACTCTCGCCCCCGGTCCAGATCGGCACGCCGGGCTTCTGCACCGGGTTGGGCAGGACGGAGACATTCCGGAAGTTCACGTACTTGCCCGCGTGACTGACCGTCGGTGCGGACCAGACCTTGCGAAACACCTCGATATACTCATCGGTCACCGCGCCCCGCTCCGCATAGGGGGGCAGTTCCAGCGCATCGAACTCCTCCTCCATCCAGCCCGCGCCGCAGCCAAGCGTCATGCGACCGCCGGAAAGCTGGTCGATGGTGGCGACCATCTTCGCGGTCAGCAAGGCGGGGCGGTGCGGCACCACCATGACGGAGGTCAACAGGCGCAACCGGCTGGTCATGGCGGCGATGAACGACAGGGCCACCAGCGTGTCCATGCATTCGCCGTTCGCGGTGCCGGGAAAGGACCCGTCCGCGCTGTAGGGATAGGTGCTGTCGATCGCCATCGGAATGACGACATGGTCCGGGACCACGATGTGGCCGTAACCCAGACTCTCCCCCGTGGTCGCGATCTTGCGCAGGCTGTCGCTGTTCGCCAGCGGCCCGCGTGTGAACCATGCGAAACCGTAATCCATGTTCGCCTCTTCCACGTATGTTGTGCAAAGCAGGGGCAACAATAAGACGCGCTCAGCGTCGGGAGAACCCATGATTATCCCTACCGAGGAACGCGCATTCATCAAGGGTCGGCCCGTGGGTCGCCTGGGGACGGCGGATGGAGCCGGATATCCGCACGTGGTCCCTGTGTGTTTTGCCGTCGCGGGCAACACTGTCTTCATTCCGATCGACGAGAAGCCGAAGCGCGGCGATCCGCGTGATCTCAAGCGTCTGCGCAACATCATGGAGAACGAGCGCGTCTGCCTGATGATCGACCGCTACGCGGCGGACTGGTCGGATCTCGGCTGGGTCATGCTGCGGGGCAGGGCGCGTGTGGAACGGGTCGCGGCGGAGCTGCACATGGCCATCGAACTCCTGCGTGCCCGCTATCACCAGTATAGCGAGATGGCGCTGGCACAGCGGCCGATGATCATCATCGACGTCGAGCTCTGCACGAGCTGGGGCGACCTGTCCGTCCGGTCGCCGGTGGATGTGCCCGCCGATTGAACAGCGGCCCATTCACTTCCCCACGGTGCCGCATTGTTCCAGTATGGGGTGGAGATACATCGGGGGAGGGAACCGGAATGGGCAACGCGGAACAGAAGTCTGCAACAGAGGCAACACGCGCCGCGCACGAGCGCCTGCGCGCGCGGCTGGATTTCGACCAGTCGGATGATTTCGCCAATGCGGCGCGCGGACTGGTGGAAGCGGTGCCGGACGGAGGAGTCGTGAAGACCGAGGGCGGTACGGTCGTCTGGAACCTGCCCGCCTATGACTTCCTCGAAGGCACGGAAGATATTCCGACCGTCAATCCCAGCCTGCTGCGCATGGCGCGGCTGAACATGGCCAACGGCCTGTTCAGGGTGGTGGATCGTGTCTGGCAGGTCCGGGGCATGGACCTGGCCAACATGACGATCATCGAAGGCGCGACCGGCCTGATCATCATCGACTGCATGACCACGGCGGAGGTCGCACAGGCGGGTCTGGAGCTCTATTACCGCCACCGCCCGCGCGTGCCCGTGAAGGCCGTGTTCTACACCCACAGCCACGTTGACCACTATGGCGGCGTGAAGGGCATCGCCACGCAGCAGGCGGTGGATGCGGGCGAATGCGACATCTACGCGCCTGACGGCTTCATGGAGGCCGTGGGTGGCGAGAACGTGCTGGCCGGCAATGCCATGGGCCGGCGGGCGCAGTTCCAGTTCGGTCCCCTGCTGCGGCCCGGACCGCAGGGGCAGGTGGACGCCGGCCTGGGCAAGGTCACGGCCCGTGGCCGCGTCACCCTGCTGGCGCCCACGCATCTGATCCGGGAAGCAGTGGAACGGCATGTGGTCGATGGATTGCAGGTGGATTTCCATCTCGCGCCGGGCACCGAGGCCCCGGCGGAGATGCACATGTTCTTCCCCGAACTGGGTGTCCTGAACATGGCGGAGAACGCGACGCCGCTGCTGCACAACTTCTGCCCCCTGCGCGGCTCCGAAGTCAGGGACCCGCGCATCTGGTCATACTATCTGGCGGACGCGGTGGAGAAGTTCGGCAGCCGGACGGAGGCGCTGATCTGCCAGCATCACTGGCCCACGTGGGGATCGGACAACATCGTGGCGTTCCTGGAGCGTCAGCGCGACCTCTACAAGTACATCCACGACCAGACCGTGCGGCTGATGAACCATGGCTGGCGCCCGGCGGAGATCGCGGAGGTGCTGGATATTCCGCCCTCGCTGGCCACCGATTTCCGGATGCGGGGCTATTACGGATCGGTCAGCCACAATTCCAAGGCGGTCTTCCAGCGGTACCTCAGCTGGTACGACGGCAATCCGGCGAACCTGAATCCGCTGCCGCCGCGCCACGCCGCCGTGAAGTATGTCGACTACATGGGCGGCGCGCCGGAGGTGCTGGCCCGCGCGCAGGCCGATTTCGAAAATGGCGAATACCGCTGGGTGGCACAGGTGCTCTATCACGTGCTGTTCGCCGACCCGGACAACGAGGCGGCGAAACATCTGGCCGCCGACGCCTTCGAACAGCTCGGCTATCAGGCCGAGTCGGCGACCTGGCGCAACGCCTACCTCTACGCCGCGCAGGAACTGCGGCACGGGGTTATGAAACTGCCGCCGCGCCCGATCCTCAGCCCCGACCTGCTGGGGGCGGTATCGACCGACATCCTGTTCGACTTCATCGCCGTGCGGCTGGATTCATCCAGGGCCATCGGCAAGCGCTGGCAGGTCAACTGGAACCTGACCGACCGGGATGAAAAGGTCTGTCACACCCTCAGCAACGAGACGCTGACCCAGCTGATGGGCAAGGTGGCGAAGGCGCCGGCTGCGACCGTGACAACGACGCGCGAAGTGCTGGTCGGCCTGATCGTCGGCAAGGTCTCCGTTGCTGATGCCATCACCTCGGGCGCGCTGAGCATCGACGGAGACCGCGCGGTGATCGAGGACCTGTTCGACATGCTCGACACTTTCGGGATGCAGTTCGACATCCTCACCCCCGGACCAGGAGTTCCCGGCCCGGACTGACGCATCAACCGCGTTGCACCTGCGCCTGTTCCCGAACTGACGGCGTCCCCGTACTTAGATACGGGGACCCAGGGATGCCGCACCTGTGCTGAAGGGCTGGGCACCCGTATCAAGTACGGGTGCGGCGTCTGATCTTGTATTCGGCTGCGCTGATTCACCCCCATCCCGGCCTTCCCCCGTCGAGGGGGAAGGGGAAGTCATGCATCCTGCGCCAACTGGATATCAGCCCTTGGGATAGCCGAGTGTCGCCAGCGATTCCCGGACCTCGTCGATGATGGCGGGGTCGTCGATGGTGGCGGGGGTCCTGAAGTCGACGCCGTCGGCGATCTTCTGCATCGTGGCGCGCAGCACCTTGCCGGAACGGGTCTTGGGCAGGCGTTTCACGGCGGTCACCAGCTTGAAGGCCGCGACGGCACCGATCTGCTGGCGCACCATGGCGACGCAATCACGCTCGATATCGGCCAGCGGTTTTTCCGCACCGGCCTTCAGCACGATCACGCCCAGCGGCAACTGACCCTTCAACTGGTCCTCGACACCAAAGACGGCGCACTCGGCGACATCCGGGTGCTGCGACAGCACTTCCTCCATCGCGCCGGTGGAAAGGCGATGCCCGGCGACATTGATGACGTCGTCGGTGCGCGACAGGATGTAGATGTAGCCATCCTCGTCGATCATGCCCGCGTCACCGGTGTTGTAGTAACCGGGAAAGGCCTCCAGATAGGCGGACTTGAAGCGCTCGTCGGCGTTCCAGAGCGTCGGCAGGGAGCTTGGCGGCAGCGGCAGCTTGACCGCGATCGCGCCCATCTGTCCTGCAGGGACCGGGTGTCCGCCCTCATCCAGCGCATGGATCTCGTAGCCTGGAACGGCACGGGTCGGGCTGCCGTACTTCACTGGCAGCGGCTCGATCCCCATCGGGTTGATGGCCATGGGCCAGCCGGTTTCCGTCTGCCACCAGTGATCGATCACCGGCACCTTCAGCTGGTTCTCGGCCCACTGGATGGTGTCGGAGTCGGCGCGCTCACCGGCCAGGAACAGGATGCGGAACTTCGACAGGTCGTACTTGCCGATGAACTCGCCCTCCGGGTCCTGCTGCTTGATGGCCCGGAATGCGGTCGGTGCGGTGAACATCACCCGCACGTCGTGGTCGGCGATGACCCGCCAGAAGGTGCCCGGATCGGGCGTGCCGACGGGCTTGCCCTCGAACAGGATCGTGGTCGCGCCATGCAGCAGCGGCGCATAGACGATGTAGGAATGGCCGACGACCCAGCCGACATCGGATGCGGCCCAGAAGGTCTCCCCCGGGTTGGCGTCATAGAGGTTCTTCATGGACCACTTCAGCGCCACGGCATGACCGCCATTGTCGCGGATCACACCCTTGGGCTGGCCGGTGGTGCCGGAGGTATAGAGGATGTAGAGCGGGTCTGTCGCCAGTACCGGCACGCAGTCGGCGGGGGAAACACCCTGCAGTGCATCGGCCCAGAGCATGTCGCCGTCGCGCACTTCGAAGTCCGGGACCTGTTCGCGCGGGAAGATGATGCAGCCGTCCGGCTTGTGCTTCGACAGGTCGATCGCGCCATGCACCAGCGGCATGTATTCGATCACCCGGCCCGGCTCCAGCCCGCAGCTGGCCGTCACGATCAGCTTCGGCGTGGAATCGTCGATGCGGGTGGCCAGTTCGTTGGGGGCGAAGCCGCCGAAGACCACCGAATGTACCGCGCCGATGCGGGCGCAGGCCAGCATGGCCACCGCGGCCTCCGGAATCATCGGCATGTAGATGATGACCCGATCGCCCTTTTCCACGCCGCGCGCCTGCAACGCCCCGGCAAAGTGGGCGACACGGTTCAGCAGTTCCTTGTAGGTGAACTTCTGCACCGTGCCGGTGATCGGGCTGTCATGGATCAGCGCCACCTGATCGGCCCGCCCGCCTGCCACATGCCGGTCCAGGCAGTTGTGGCAGGTGTTCAGTTCGCCGCCGGCGAACCAGCGGGTAAAGGGCGCATTGCTGTCGTCCATGACGGTGTCGAAGGGCCTGTACCAGTCGATACCCTTCGCGGCCTCTGCCCAGAAGCCTTCCGGATCGGCCTTCCAGCCGTTGTAGACGTCATCATATGCACCCATGACCCTTACTCCGCCGCAGTCTGAGCGGTGGGCAGGGTGTAGTCCTTGAACTGCTCCCTGAGGGTCGTCTTCTGGATCTTGCCCGTGGCGGTGTGCGGGATCTCGTCGACGAACTGCACGTCGTCCGGCATCCACCATTTGGCGATCTTGCCGTCCAGGAACGCCATCACGTCGTCCTTGGAGACGTCCTTGCCCGCCTTCTTGACGATGCAGAGCAGGGGACGCTCATCCCATTTCGGATGGTAGATGCCGATGACGGCGGCTTCGGCCACGTCCGGGTGGCCCATGGCGGCGTTCTCCAGATCGATTGAGCTGATCCATTCACCGCCGGACTTGATGACGTCCTTGGCGCGGTCGGTGATGGTCATGAAGCCGTCTTCGTCCAGGGTCGCGACGTCGCCGGTGTCGAACCAGTTGCCATTGTCCAGCACGTTGCCACCCTCACCCTTGAAGTAGCCGCTGGTGATCCAGTAGCCGCGAGTCAGCAGGTTGCCGAAGGCGACGCCGTCGCGCGGCAGTTCGTTGGCTTCATCATCGGTGATCTTCAGTTCCACGCCATAGATCACGCGGCCCTGCTTGGCCTTGAAGGGAAGCTGTTCCTCGAACGGCATCTGCTCGATGGCCTTCGTCATGACGCCGGTGGTGCCGAGCGGGCTCATCTCCGTCATGCCCCAGGCATGGATCACGGTGACGTCGTACTTCGTCTCGAAGGTGCGGATCATGGAGGCCGGTGCGGCGGAACCGCCGATCACCGTGCGGCTCATGTCGGGCAGGCCCAGGCCATGCTCCTCCATGTAGTTCAGCAGCATCAGCCAGACCGTCGGCACACCCGCCGACATGGTGACCTTCTCGTCAGCCATCAGGTCATAGACCGACTTGCCGTCCAGATCCTTGCCGGGCAGCACCAGCTTGGCACCGCACATGGGCGCGGCATAGGCCAGACCCCAGGCATTGGCGTGGAACATCGGCACGACCGGCAGGACGGTGTCGCGTGACGACAGGCCGAGGCAATCGCCCATGCAGGCGGCGAAGCTGTGCAGCACGGTGGAGCGGTGCTGGTACAGCACGCCCTTCGGATTGCCGGTGGTGCCGGAGGTGTAGCAGAGGCTGGAAGCCGTCTTCTCGTCAAACTCCGGCCATTCGAACTCGGTGGTCTCCGCGGCCAGCAGATCCTCGTAGCAGTGCACGTTCTCCAGCGTCGTCTGGGGCATGTGATCGCGGTCCGTCATGATGACGAAACCCTTCACGCCCTTCAGTTCGGACTGCACCTTCTCCAGCAGCGGCACGAAGGTAAGGTCGACGAAGATGAACTGATCCTCGGCATGGTTCGCGATGTAGATGACCTGCTCCGGGAACAGGCGCGGATTGATCGTGTGCAGCACCGCACCGAGGCCGGAGACGCCGTAGTAGCATTCCAGGTGGCGGTAGGTGTTCCAGGCCAGGGTGCCGATCCGGTCACCCAGCTTCACGCCCAGCCGGGTGAGGGCGTTGGCGAGCTGTTTGGAGCGTTTGTGGGCATCCGCGTAGGTGTAGCGATGGATGGGGCCTTCGACCGTGCGGGTCACGATCTCGGTCCGCCCGTGATAGGTGGCGGCATAGTCGATCAGCGTGTGGATCAGAAGCTGCTTTTCCTGCATCAGCCCGAGCATCGTTTCATCCTCCCATGAGACACCAGACAGGCAGCCATCAAGGCGCCCGCGAAATTGGCGCGGAACATACGCGAGCGACAGGGCCGGTCAAGCATTCCGGGGTCGCAGCCCCAGGCGCATCCGGGATACTGCCAGAACTGTCGCGGAGTTGAAGGATGCTGGGTTAACGATACCACTGAAACAGGTCATGCTGCCGCGCTCTGGAAAAAAGGGGAAAACAATGACAACCAGATCACGACTGACAGGGATGATGAAATGCCTGGCGACAACGGCTGCCGCGGGACTGGTGGCGGTTTCCGTGGCGGGGGCCGCACAGGCATCCGATCCGCTGCCGATCATCTTCGTGCACGGCGACAGCGACAGCGCATCGACCTGGATCGTGCAGAAATGGCGTTTCGAGTCCAATGGCTATCCGCGTGACCGGATGTTTGCCGTTGATCTGGACCATCCGGCTGCACGCTCCGACGATACGGTGGCGCAGGAGAACCGGTCATCGACCACGGACGTCGCTGCGCAGCTTGCCGGTTTCGTGGCGCGGGTGAAGCTGGAGACCGGGGCTGACAAGGTCGTCATGATCGGCAACTCGCGCGGCTGCCAGACCATCCGGAACTATGTCCAGAATGCGGGCGGCGCGGCCAATGCAGCGGCGCTGATCCTGGCAGGTTGCGTGCATCACGGGGTGTTCGTTGCGCCGGGTGCGGTCATGGGATCGGAATACAACGGCGCGGGAACCTTCCTCTCCGGTCTGAACGCCGTCAGCGAAGTGGTGCCCGGCCTGCCGACCGTGACCATCCGCTCCGACAGATTCGATCTCTATGCGCAGCCCATGGGTGACTTCATCGGACGCGCGGGACAGCCGACCGGCGCGACCTTCGAGAACGCCGAACTGCGTGGCGCGACCAATATCGTGCTGGACGGTGTTGACCACCGGGAGACGGCCTATTCGACCCGGGCCTTCCACGAGATGTTCAAGGTGGTTGCCGGCCATCCGACCTACTCCGCCGCCGTCACGCCGGAGGAAAAGCCGGTCCTGAACGGGGAAGTCTCCGGCTGGGCTGCGGACCGCCCGACGAACCTGGCGCTGGTCGGTGCGAAGGTCAGTGTCTTCGAGACTGATCCGAAGAGTGGTGCGCGGATGGGTGAGCCGGTGCATGTGCAGACCATCGGTGAAGACGGCATGTGGGGACCGTTCGAGGCCAGGAACGACCAGCCCTATGAATTCCGCATCGAGGCCAGGGGCTATCCGGTACACCACATCTATCGCTCTGCCTTCCCGCGCTCATCCGATCTGGTGAACCTGCGCCTCTATCCGCAGGCCAAGGAGGCCGAGGGGCAGGCGGGCGCGCTGCAGATGATGCGCCCGCGCGGCTACTTCGGTGCCGATGACACGGTGAGCTTCAATGGGGAGCGGGCCAGTGGCCTGAACGATCACGAGGTGCCGAACGGCTGGAAGGTCTGGATCACGTTCGCGGATGCCTCCGGCCAGACGGTTGTCGGTCGCTTCGCCGACGGGGATGTCGATGAGACCATCGCTGCCAAGGCATGGCCCGTGGATGGCCACGTTGCCTGGATCGAACTGACCTACTGAGGCCAGGGCAGGGGCGGCGCAGTCCAGTGCCGCCCCTCGCTTTCCTGCTCAGTAGCGTCCCGTATAGGCGCTCATCAGGTCCTGGCCTTCGCCTTCCTTTTCCTCCAGACGGAAGATCGTCTGCAGGTGAACCTCATCGGGGCCGTCATAGATGCGGAACGCCCTGGCGGTGGCGAGCGCGTCGGCAAAGGGCGCATCCTCCGTGACGCCCATGGCGCCGAAGATCTGGATGCCGTGGTTGCAGATGTCGTGATAGGCGCGGGCGACGGCGACCTTGATCAGCGACACATCCTTGCGGGCTGCCTTGTTGCCCTCCCGATCCAGCCGCCAGGCGGTGCGCTGCACAAGCAGTCGTGCCTGCTCCAGCGCCAGCCGGGACTCGGCGATGGCCGCCTGCACGGAGCTGTATTCGCGGATGGTCTTGCCGAAGGTGCTGCGACGGCCGGCACGCTCCACCATCAGCCGGATCAGCACCTCGCACCGGCCTATGGCGCGCATGCAGTGATGCACCCGGGCCGGGCCGAGCCGTGCCTGACCGATTAGGAAGCCCGCGCCCTCTTCGCCCAGCAGGTTCGCGACCGGCACCTCCACATCCTCGAACAGCAGTTCGGTATGGGGGGTGCGATGATCCACGTGGTTCAGCACGGAGAGACTGCGCACGACGGTGATGCCCGGTGTGTCCTTCGGCACGATCAGCATGGAATGCTGGCGGCCCCGTGGGGCATCCGGGTTTGTCACGCCGACGACGATGAGCAGCTTGCAGTCGGGGTTGCCCGCGCCGGTCGCGAACCACTTGCGGCCATTCACGACATATGTGTCACCCCGCCGTTCCATCCGCGTCGCGATGTTGTTCGCATCTGAAGAGGCAACGTCCGGCTCCGTCATGGCGAAGGATGACCTGAGCTGGCCCAGCAGCAGCGGCGCCAGCCATTCCGCCTTCTGTTCCGGTGTGCCGAACATCTGCAGGATTTCCATGTTGGGCGTGTCGGGGGCGTGGCAGTTGAAGACCTCCGATGCCCAGCCGACGCGGCCCAGGATCTCGGCGATGGCGGCGAACTCCAGATTGCTCAGGCGGGTCCCCGGCTCGTCTTCCGCCAACTGGGGCAGGGCCATGTTCCACAGGCCGAGATCAAAGGCCTTCCGCTTCAGTTCCGCCAGCAGCGGGGGCGTCAGATCGTGGTCCCGATCCGTTGCGGCCATATAGGCACGGTTTCCCGGCAGGATGTCGTTCTGGAAGATCTCCTCGACCTGCGCGGCGATCTCCCTGGTTCTGCTGCTGTGTTCGAAATGCAAGGCGTCCTCCCCGACGATTTGTGGTTCGTTTCCAGAATTAATGGCAATAGGTCAGGTGGCGACCGATGGTCGTTTGCACATGCATCGGACAATCCTGCCGAAACCAGGCTTGCAACACTAATGCATGTGTATTAGATTTTGCGCGAACGCAAGGCAAGGGCCTTGCTCCGGACATTGGGAATTTCGACGTGGATACCCGTGAACGCTTGCTTCTGACTGCTGAACGATTGATGGGCGAGCGCGGCATCAACGGCGTGTCCCTGCGCGAGATCACGCGGGAGGCAGGACAGAAGAACGCTTCCGCCCTGCACTATCACTTCGGATCGCGTGACGGACTGATCGAGGCAATTTTCGAGAAGCGGATGCGGCTCATCGATGCCAATCGAATGAAGCTGCTTGATCGGATGGAGCGGGAAGGTCGGCTGGACGATGTGCGCTGCGTGGCGGAAGCGGTGACCCTGCCTCCGGCCGAGTTGCTGAACACGCCAGACGGGGGCGGCAACTACATCAAGTTCCTGACGGAGATGTTCCTGTCGACCGATGCCAACATTGATGATTTCGTGCGTGGTCGGCTCGACGGCGGACTGCGCCGGTCATTCGAGATACTCAAGAAGCTGCTGCCGGAAATGCCGGAGAGCATCCTGCGTCAGCGTTTCATCATCATGATGCGCGCAGGGACATTTGCCCTTGCCGACATCGACGTACACCGCAAGCGTATGGAGGCGGAGGGCAAGCCCTTTGACATGCAGCGGGCAATCGGAACCCTGATCGACATGTGGGTCGGCGGCGTCTGTGCGCCGTTGAGATCAACTGAAGCGAAGACAACCGGGCGCGAAGCCGCCTGAGTGGCGGCTGGAAGAACCGGGCATCCTGGGGAGGAGACCAGAGTTATGGGATACGAACGGATAAGCGTGAGGCCGATCGCCGGTGCCCTGGGCGCCGAGGTCGAAGGTGTGAACATGGCGGAGCCCATGGGCAATCAGGTGTTTCAGGAGGTGCATGACGCGCTGATGGAGCATCAGGTGATCTTCCTGCGGGACCAGCATGTCAGTCCGGGCGAGCATGTGGCCTTCGCACGCCAGTTCGGAACGCTGCATGTCCATCCCTATGCGCCCAACCTGGACGATCATCCCGAAGTGCTGATCCTGAAGAGCTCCAGGGAAAACCGTTCCGCCGCCAATGCCTGGCACTCCGATGTGACGTTTCAGGAGGAGCCGCCGATGGGTTCCATCCTGCTGGCACGACAGGTTCCTGACCATGGCGGCGACACCATGTGGGCCAACATGTATGCGGCCTATGAATCCCTCTCCGAGCGGATGAAGCGGTACCTGGATGGCATGACCGCGCTCAACACGGCTGGTCGGGCGGCATTCGAGAAGGCCTATGACAAGCAGGTCACGGATGATCGGAAGCAGGAGATCCATGCGGATCGCAACTCCCTCGCCCCGGCGGAGCACCCGGTTGTGCGGACCCATCCGGTCACGGGCCGGAAGGCACTCTACGTGAACTCCATCTTCACCCAGAAGCTGGTCGGGGTTTCAGGCAAGGAATCCAAGGCGATCCTGGAGTTCCTGTTCGACCACCTCAAGCGGCCCGAGTTCACCTGCCGTTTCCGCTGGGCGGAAGGCTCCGTTGCCTTCTGGGACAACCGGTGCACACAGCATTACGCTATCGCGGACTATGGTGATGCGACACGTGAAATGCACCGCGTCACGGTCAACGGCGACCGGCCGGTCTGAGGAACGTACATGAGCAATCAGAACGAGGCGATTCCGGCCCCTTCGCCGGAAGACGGTGAGGTGCCGGTTTCCGGCAACGCATTCGTGCGGGCACTGAAGTGGATCGGCCTGACCATAGCGATGGGACTGGCCATTCATTCAATCTTCATTGCCTATTACGGCCAGTACGTGAATCCGGAGATGATCCGCGCGGGTGCGCTGTTTCTCTGCGCTGTCGTGGTGGTGTTCACCTCCCCGCTGGCGAACGAGAAGATCTTCAGCGGCGCGGCCCTTGGCATGCTTGCCTGGGCCATCGATTTCGCGCTGGCGGCCAATCTGGGTTTTGCCTGCCTCAACTTCCTGAACAAGATCGACGACATCGAGAACCTTGTCGTCAACTTCAGTACCCTGGACCAGTGGTCCGCGCTGATGGCCATCGTTGCCCTGCTGGAATTCACCCGCCGCACGTTCGGGTTCATTCTCGCCGCCGTCGGCGGACTGAGCCTGCTCTACTGCCTGTTCGGTCAGGATCTGCCCTGGTTCTTCCGTCATTCAGGCTTCAGCCTGGAACTGACCATGGAGATCATCTGGTACGGCCTGCAGGGTGTCTTCGGGTTCCCGACGGGAATCGTCGTGCTGCTGGTCTTCATCTTCATCGTCTTCGGCGCATTGCTGGAGGGAACCGGTGCGGGCAATGTCATGATCCGCATGGCGCTTGCCGCAACCAGCCGGACCCGTGGGGGACCGGCTCATTCGGCAATCATCGCGTCATCGATCTTCGGCATGTCGTCGGGCAGTGTGACCGCAAATGTCGTGGGTACGGGCGCGGTGACGATTCCGCTGATCAAGAGACGTGGTTTCAAGCCTGAGTTTGCCGGTGCTGTCGAGGCTGCGGCCTCGACGGGTGGTCAGCTGATGCCGCCGGTCATGGGTGCCGCCGCGTTCCTGATGACCCAGCTGGCGGGTGAGTCCTATCAGACGATCTGTATCGCGGCCCTGGTCCCCGCGTTGCTCTACTACGCCAGCCTGTTCGTCGCGACGGGGCAGGAGGCACGGCGTATCGGTCTGAAACCCTATGCCAAGGGCGAACGCCCGAAGCTGGAGCCAGGGGACGGGCTGAAGTCGCTCATGTTCTTCCTGCCGCTGGTTGCCATCATCGTGACGCTTGGCATGGGGCGTTCCCCAAGCATGGCCGGTTTCTGGGCGGTCGTCGTGACGATCATTTCCGCCTTTGCCCTCAATCCGGCCCTGCGCAAGGATCCGAAGCAGCTCATCATCGCGCTGGCCAAGGGCGGTGTCGCGGGCTCCCGTATCATGATGGCGGTCGGCTCGATCGGCGTCATGATCGGCGTGTTCGAACTCACCGGTCTCGGCCTGAAGTTCGCGACCCAGGTCGCCCTGCTGGGTGAACAGACGCTGTTCATCGCCCTGCTGCTGGCCGCCGCTTCGTGCCTCGTGCTCGGCATGGGCATGCCGACACTGCCAGCGTACCTCATCGTCGTGCTGGTACTCGGCCTGGCGATGAAGAAGCTCGGGTTGCCGGACCTGTCGGTGCATCTGTTCGTGTTCTACTTCGGTGTGCTGTCGGCGATCACGCCACCGGTGGCATTGGCGGCGGTGGCCGCCGCGCCCATTGCGGGGGGAGAACCGATCCGGACCGGCATCACAGCGCTGCGGCTGTCGCTGGTCGGGTTCATCATCCCCTTCGTCTTCGTCTACGAGCCCAGCCTGCTGCTGGTGTATGATGATTTCAGCCTCGCGGACTTCATCTGGATCCTGTTCAGGCTTTGCCTCGGGGTCTGGCTCTTGACCACGGCGATGAGCGGATTCGAGATGAACAAACTGCCCATCTGGTCGCGACTGCTGCGCCTGATCGCGGGTTTCGCGATGCTGGTCGTGATCTGGGAGCTGCAGGTGGCTGCGGTCGCGGTGGGTATCGCACTGATCGTGATCGAGGCCATGAAGAGCAGGCGAATCGCGGCAGAGGCGCAATCCGCCTCTGCCAATACCTGAGAAACATCCTATCCAGAAAAACAGGGAGGAATTGAAGGGATGAACCGCAGAACAGTAATGAAGGGGGCCGTCGCCGTTGCGTTGGCTGCCGGACTCACCACCGGCGCCATGGCAGCGGACAAGGCGTTCCTGACCATGGACGGATTTCCCGCTGGTTCGACACCGGGCCAGTTCGGGATCGCCTTTACCCAGATGGTCCAGAAGAAGCTGCCGATCGAGATCCAGGTTTCCGTCGGCAAGCCGGCAACCAAGTCGGCGATCGATGCAGCACAGGGCAAGGTGGACCTGTTCCTGACCGCGCCGACGATCAACCAGTTCATGCAGACCCAGACGGCCATGTTCAAGAAGGTCGATGCGGCACCGGAGCTGAACAAGAACCTGCGTGGATTCATCAACTACCCGCTCGGCCCGTATCACATCGTCGTCTATGCGGATTCCGGCATCAAGTCGATCGCCGACTTCAAGGGCAAGAAGGTCTTCCTGGGTCCGCCCGCCGGTGCCGCGACGACCGTGGCGACGCAGCTGGTGTCTGGTGCCTCCGGACTGGTTCCGGGTGAGGACTTCGATGTCGTGAAGTTCGACTGGAAGTCGGCGGAAACCGCGTTCCTGGATCGCCAGATGGATGTCTACGTCGGCCCGACCACGGTGCCGAGCCCGTCCATCCAGCAGTTCGCCCTGGTCTCGCCCATCCGTATCCTCGGCCTGACTGACGAGGCCTTCAAGTCGGCACCGGTCCAGAAGGCCCTGTCCTATCCGGGCCGCACGATCGTCGATATCCCGAACGGGATCTATGACAATCAGGTCAACGAAGCGCCCGTGCGTACCGTCGGCTCCTGGGTCGGTCTGGGATCCAACAAGGATCTGGATGCGGACCTTGTCTACGACATGATGAAGGTCTTCTGGGAGAACATCGACGAAATTCACCAGACCGCCGAGTGGATGAAGGTCATCAACCGGGAAACCGCCCTGCTGGAGATGAACATCCCGCTGCATGTCGGCGCCTACCGCTACTACAAGGAACTGGGTTGGGACATTCCCGATCATCTGGTTCCGCCTGAGGCGAAGTAAGCGCTTCAGCCGTCATGAGACCGGAAGGGGCGTGGCCGGTTCGCCGCGCCCCTTCTGTTTCGAGCAACCAAGAACCGAACCGCTGCCGTTCGTGACCCTGGGGAGGGGTACCCATGCTTGACGCCAATCTGAAACGCATGTTCGAGGCGCGTTCGATCGCCATCATCGGCGCATCGGCTGATGCGACCCGTATCGGCGGTCGGCCAGTGGCCATGCTCAAGTCCCAGGGCTATGCAGGCGAAATCTATCCGATCAATCCGAAACGCGACGAAATTCAGGGGCTGAAGGCCTATCCCTCTGTTCTGGACGTGCTTGGTCAGGTCGATCTCGCCATCTGCGCCGTGCCCGGCAACCTTGTCGAAGGTGTCATCCGCCAGTGTGCGGAAAAGGGCGTCGCCGGAACCGTGATCTTCGCCGGTGGCTTCGCCGAAGTGAGTGAGGCTGGTGCTGCGGACCAGAAGCGCCTGACCGCCATCGCCCATGAAACCGGTATGCGCCTGAATGGTCCCAACTGCATGGGGTTCGCCAATTTCGCCAACAACATGCCGGCCAGCTTCCATCCCGCATTCGCCCGTGACATGCCGACGGGCCGTATCGGACTGGTCAGCCAGTCAGGGGCCTTTGGCGGTCTTTCGGCCATGATGGCCTGCGACCGGGGTGTGGGTTTCCGCCATGTCCTGACCACGGGCAACGAGAGCGATATCGGCGTCGCCGACTGTCTGGACTATCTGGTGTCCGATCCGGGCACCGAAGTGATCCTGCTCTACATCGAGGGTGTGCGGGACGGCCCGGCGCTGCTCGACGCCCTGGCCCGCGCGCGGGAGGCGGGCAAGCCCGTTGTCGCCGTGAAGCTGGGCCGGACCGAGGCCGGAGCCAGGGCTGCCGCCTCGCACACATCCGCGCTGGCCGGTGCGGACCAGATCTACGACGCCGTTTTCAGCCAGTTCGGTGTGCATCGCGTGAACGCGATCGAGGAATTCTTCGACCTGGGTGCGGCGCTGGCCGTCGGCGGACGCCCGGCGGGTGACGAGGTGGCGCTGGTGACCGTGTCCGGTGGCGTCGGGGTCCTGATGGCCGATGATGCGGCAACGCGCGGGCTGGAGGTCACACCCCTGCCGGAGGCGACGCAGGCGAAGTTCAAGGAACTGGTCCCCTATGCCGGCGTGAACAATCCGCTGGACGTGACGGGACAGATCATCAACCAGCCCGACCTGTTCGAGAAGGCCATGCGTCTTGTGCTGGAGGAAGGCACCTATGACACCGTCGTCGGCTTTCAGGGCGCGCTGCTGAACCAGCCTGATCTGGTGCAGCCGAACCTGGACATGTGGAAGACGCTCAGGGATGCCTACCCGTCGAAGCGGTTCGCCGTCGCCAGCCTGATGGGCGACGACGCCCAGCACCGGTTCGAGGCGGAGGGGATTCCGGCCTTCCGCGAACCCACCCATGCCACCCGTGCCATGGCTGCGGGGGCGCATTTCACCCGGGCGTTCAACCGCTCCTTCACCTGGGCACCGGAGGTCGCCGCGGCGGCGGACCCGGGAACGGGACCGTTCACGGAGGCCGCGGCGCTCGATCTGCTGGGGGCCGCCGGGGTGCCGACAATGCCGACCCGCACCGCCGCAACGCCAGAGGAAGCCGCGACCGTGGCCGCCGAGCTGGGCTTCCCGGTCGTCATGAAGATCCTGTCGCCTGACATCATCCACAAGACCGACGTCGGCGGCGTGCGCCTCAATCTGGCCAGTACCGAGGCCGTGCAGGCGGCGGCAGAGGACATGCTGGCCAGCGTCGCCGCACGGGTTCCGGACGCGCGGATCGATGGTGTTCTGCTGGCACCGATGATCAGCGGCGGTGTCGAGACGATCCTCGGCGTTCATGTGGACCCGATCTTCGGCCCGGCGGTCATGTTCGGGCTGGGTGGCATCTTCGTCGAGGTGCTGAAGGACGTGACCTTCCGCATCGCGCCCTTCGACACCGACGAGGCCCTGCGCATGATCGACGAGATCAGGGGACGTCCGATGCTGGATGGTGTCCGGGGAGCTCCGGCGGCGGACATTCCCGCCCTGGCGGAGGCGCTGTCGGCGCTGTCGCGGTTTGCCGCCGCGCATCGGGAGCAGCTGGTATCTGTCGACCTCAATCCGTTTGTCGTGCTGCCCGCGGGGCAGGGCGCGATGGCGCTGGACGCCGTGGTCGAGATGAAGGGGGAGAAGTGACAATGGCTGACCAGAGCCCGATCCAGACCGAACTTGGCCGCCGCATGGGGCTGAAGCACCCGATCTTCGGCTTTGCCCATTCCATCGACGTCGTCTGCGCGCTGGCCAAGGCCGGGTGCATGGGTGTCTGGGGCGCCACGCGCGAAACGCCGGAGGAGATCGAGGCCGGGCTGAAGCTGATCCGGGAGCGGATCGGGGACCTGCCCTTCGGCATCGATCTGGTGCTGCCGCGCGGCATGCCGAAGACCGCCAACAAGGCAGCGATCGAGGCCGAACTGCCCGACGCGCACAAGGAGTTCGTGCAGTCGATCTATGACCGCTACAAGGTGCCGAAGGCGACGAAACCCGGCATGCGCTCCCGCTTCCTGCGCTCCGACGAGGTGGCGGAGGCGCAGATCGCCGCCGTTCTGGCCTCCGACGTGAACGTCTTCGCCTGCGGCATCGGTGCCCCGGCGGAGGCTGTGGCCCACGCCAAGTCGGATGGCAAGATCACCATGGCGCTGGTGGGTAGCCCGCGCCATGCCGAGGCTGCGATCCGCAACGGGGCAGAGGTCATCGTGGCCCAGGGCTACGACGCCGGTGCCCATACCGGCCAGATCGGCACCTTCTCGCTGGTGCCGCAGGTGGTGGATGCCTGTGGGGATGTGCCGGTGCTGGCCGCAGGTGGCGTCGCAACGGGCCGCCACATCGCCGCGTCCTTCGCACTGGGGGCACAGGGCGTCTGGCTCGGCACCTCCTGGCTGACCACGCATGAACATGCGCTGCACGAGAAGATCGTGGCAAAGTTGCTGGCTGCGGGCAGCGAGGACACGGTGATCAGCCGCGCCGACTCCGGCAAGACGCTGCGCCAGATCCGCACCGCCTGGTCGGAGGAATGGTCCTCCCCCAACGCCCCGGCGGCGCTGAAGATGCCCTATCAGGACATCCTGGTCGGCGACCTGCTGGGCGCCATCGACGAGCATGAGGTCGAAGCCCTGATGCACCACCCCGCCGGCCAGTCCATCGCCTATTCCAACGAACGCAAGTCGGTGGCACAGGTAGTCGACGAACTGGTGGCGGAGGCGACGCGGGCGGTGGGGTAGCGGCAGGATGTGGCGGCGTTCAGGTCGCTTCTGTCAGGTGCAGGCTATGTCCCGCCCGGTCGCGCACGATCATGCCGCGGCCCCAGGGCCTGTCCTGTGGTGGCGAGACCACCTCACTTTCCCGCATCAGAAATGGCGTCAGTTCGCGGCCCGGCCAATCAAACCTCGAACAGCTTCCCGTCCGCTGCGACCTCGTGCTCTGCCTCTGACAGGTGGGCCAGCATGTCGGGGCCGAAGTGGGTGAGGACGACCCTTTTCGCGCTGCACCGGTCGGCATGGCTGCGGAAGGTGGCGTAGTCGAGATGCTGCGGCACGGACCTGTCGAAGAACAGGGCCTCGACCACGAAGATGTCCGCGTTGCGCGAGAGGTCGAGCAGGCTGTCGGTCCATTCGGTGTCGCCCGAATAGGCGATTGTTCTGTCGTCGATGGTGAGGCGCAGCCCGAGCGGGGGCGCGCCGCAGGCGTGACGGACTTCCAGCCCCATGACACTGCCGCCTGTCATTCGTATCGCCTCGCCGGGGGTCAGTTCGTGGACGGTGATCGCGAACTTGCGTTTCGCCGTGGATGATCCGGCGAAGAAGATCTCCATCGCATCGGTCAGCCGCTGCTCGAGGCCCGGCGGGCCGATCAGGGTCAGCGGCGCGGTGCGCTTGCTGTAGAACTGCGCGTCGAGGATGAAGAAGGGCAGGCCGCCGAAATGGTCGCCATGCAGATGGGAGATCACGATGGTGTCGATCTGGTTCGGGTCCACGCCCTGCTGGCGCAGCGCGACCATGCTGGTGGCACCGCAGTCGATCAGGATGTCGCCGCCGTCGCGGATCAGCCGCATGCAGGTATTGAAGCGTCCCCCGCTGCCGAAGGCATCCCCCGAACCCATGAACTGAAGCTGCATTGGTTCCTAGCTCCCCATATTGAAGAAATCATAGATCTGCTGCGCCATCTGGTGGCTGATGCCGTCGACCTTTTCCAGGTCGGCCAGACCGGCGCGGGCGATCTGCTTGGCGGAGCCGAATTTCAGCAGCAGGGCCTTCTTGCGGCGCGGGCCGATGCCGGGAATCTCGTCCAGCGGTGACTGGCCGATCTGCTTCGAGCGGCGGTTGCGGTGGGTGCCGATGGCGAAGCGATGCGCCTCGTCGCGCAGCCGTTGCAGGTAGTAGAGCACGGGATCGCGTTCCGGCAGGTCAAAGGGCGGCTTACCGGGCAGGAAGAAGCGTTCCCGCCCCGCGTTGCGGTCCGGCCCCTTGGCGATGGAGACCAGGCCAACGCCCTCCACCCCCAGTTCGGCGAAGACTTCCTCCACGACGCCCAGCTGGCCCAGCCCGCCGTCGATGACGACCAGATCCGGTCGCTCACCGGCAACCTCCACCTTGCCGTCGGCACTGTCCTTCTTCAGGCGCTGGAAGCGGCGGGTCAGCACCTCCCGCATCATGCCGAAGTCGTCGCCCGGCGTGATCTCGGTCGACTTGATGTTGAAGGTGCGATAGGCGGCCTTCCGCATCCCCTCCGGCCCCGCGACGATCATGCCGCCGACGGCGTTGGTGCCCTGGATGTGGCTGTTATCGTAGACCTCGATCCGCTGCGGCGGCGCAGGCAGGTCGAACAGGTCAGCCACGCCCTGCAGCAGTTTCGATTGCGCCGCGCCTTCGGCCTGGCGGCGGCCCA
>Ga0070728_10000590_pt1 | contig 68525 bp, 22 predicted proteins | sample tdDd471_FD_66723 | JGI IMG/M metagenome (GOLD analysis project Ga0070728, IMG submission 66723) | Marine sediment microbial communities from the Atlantic coast under amendment with organic carbon and nitrate - tdDd47.1 | ecosystem: Environmental > Aquatic > Marine > Coastal > Sediment | place... | reverse complement strand
TATTTACTCCATCCCAAACATTTGCGCCGCCACATTTTTCATCACCGTTTTCATCGATATAAAATGCACCGATAAAATCACCTGCGGTCAACATTGTGCTCAAAAAAACCACTGATGCAGGTACAGAAACAATATGTGAAGTTCCTGTTTGGGTATAGTCCCAATCTGCCGGATAGTCCACCACCTCGATATAATCGGTTTTTGTTAGTGTATCACTTCCTTCAGCGTTCACAACAATTAATTTTACATCATATTCGCCAGCAATGCTGTAATGAACCTGGGGTGGAATTTTACCCACATATGTGGATGGAGTTCCTCCCTCGAAAGTCCAGTTCCATGTTGTGGGCTCGCCAGTTGACATATCAGAGAAATTAATACTGCTCCCAACAGGGATCAAGCTAAGGTCGGCCTGGAATTCAGCAACAGGTAAATCCCTGCTTCCGGCAAATAATTCGAATGAGATTAGTTGAAATGATATCAGAAAAATCATGGCAATAGGTGTAATAATTTTTTTCATAGGGCTAAGATTTTAATCGTAGGATGACTGGATTATTAAAAAATCGAGACTTAAATTGGTCCACTAAACTACAAATTTTCAATTTAACCGCTTAACTAATTAACAAAAAAAAAGAAGTTGCCCGAACGGGCAACTTCTTAATAACCAAAACTCCAATACTCTATGCAGGACTAATATATAATATAATGAAACTTATTTTTAAAGCAATATGATGGCAAAAAACAAGGCCGAGAAAACTGTTAATAAAGGAACTAAAGTTATTACCAGTGCTTTGTAAAGTCTTTCGGTGCGTTTGAATTTTTGAGTTTCCATGATTGTTCCTCTAATTTTGTTAATCTATACTAGTTAAGCCATGCTATTCAACCTCAGTGCCAAACAGATGAAGAGCATCATATTTTTTCGTTCTTTCAATTACATTACTGATTTTTAATTATTTATGCTGGAGGGAAATTTCTTGATTGTTCATTGGATCAGACAACGGAAATAAGCTGTGTGTGAAAACGGGTGTGTAAATTCCCCCAGCTGGGTGAAAATCAATAGAATTCAGAGATGAGGAAATGCTGTTAGGTGATCGGGTGATTAATCAAATCAGGAAAGTAAAATAAGATATTTGTCCATTGGAGCAGTTCCAGAGAACAAACATACATATACCTTACATTTATCATTAAATTTCAATTCCCTTTATTGGTCGGCCCGACAATAGCAATAAAAAACACCCTGTCATCGGGCGATGACAGGGTGTAACCAAAAAAAATGAAATGAAAAAAAACTACTTCAAGATCAGTTTTTCATAGTGCATTCCTTGCTTATCTCTAACTTTCACAAGATATACACCCTTTGGTAATGTACTGAGGTCAATTAATTCTCTATCATACATGTTATCAGTAAACACGATTTTTCCGTATGACGCATAAATCTCAACTTCAGCTACCGAAACCAATCCTTCGATAGTAAAAGTTCCCTTTGTAGGGTTAGGATAAATATAAACATTTGCATCCCTTGGCTCATTAATTCCTGTGGCGGAGATCTTCAAATCAACAACTGCCGACATGCTGTTCTCGTGGAAAAGGCCTGAATTATCAAGTGATGGTTCATAGATCACATCAATGTTAAACACCTGGTTTGTTGATGGCCTGTATAGTTGATATTTAATGGTCTCATCTGTTATGAAACCATCGGCAAGGCTTGTATAGACGTCATCACCAGTAAGGGACAGAGACATTTCGTTTCCACGATATTCAGCCATAGCTGCACAAACTCCTTGATTGGTGAAGGCAGCGATAACATCGCCAGGCTCAAATGATGACACGACATCCTTTGTAAATGCAACTACATGGGTTAATGGTGAATAATGCACGTCATTCCATGGAGTTAGATTCACCATTTCTGGTAATTCAACCAGACTAAAATCACTACCGTTAGACGCATAATTTACAGATCCTTCGATGCTGGAGAAAACATAATACGCATCACCAGGTATAAGGAATTCAATGGTATTAATTCCGTATTGAGGCCAGTATACTTCCCAACTGGCAATTGATTTAACAACACAATTGTCCTCAAACGAGGCAAAAAGTCCCGCTACGCTTTCAGGCGTCCTGCTTAACACGGGCAATGCTATCCAATGTTCTTTTGGAATGTACAATGTTTTATCGGAAACATCTGCTCCGCGTATCACAAAATCAGCATCCCCGGCAGTTTTCAGCACGTAACCAAACCTGGAATCCCAGGTATTTAAAGTATAAACATTACCACCAGGCCAGAACACTCCCAGGTCAGTATTGTAGAGGATGGTTAACACCTGGTCGTCTATCAATCCCTGGAACATGGTTTGAACATCCGGATTTATAGGATCGAGGTATGATGAAATACCCCGCCATTTGTTCATTTCAAATGTATAATCCTGCTCTTCGTGTGTAAACGCCACATTGGAATTTTCGGACTCGTAGCCTGCTTCATCTTCTACCCTGACAATATAGTAATTGACTTCACCGAAGTTTTCGTCAACCCACTGGAAGCCCTGTACGCCAGGATCCTGGTCAACAGCTACACGACCAACTCGATTTTGGAGGCTGGGATCAAAGTCGGATGTTTCACCCCTGTAAACATTGTAACAGGCAATATTATCGAGGTTACCGGCAATATCATGTCTGGCCGGGGTCCACGACAAAAGTACACCGGCCCTGATCTCTGTAGCATCCAAATCTGTGATTGCTTCAGGTGGATGAAGGTCCACAACAACAGGGAAGGTGATATCGCCTACAATAGCTTCAGGCGAAGGATAACCCTGTGCAAAAAATTGCTTTGCTATTACTATTCCACCATCACCATGTTGGGCATCATCGGGAGGTGTTATTTTCATATTTACCAGGCGTGACTCGAAGGCACTGAGCACCGCCCTCATGGGCAGGCTGAACGGATTACCCTGATGACTATACTCAACTATCCAATCGTCGGGCAATTCAACCTCAGTATCAAACATGAATGTTCCGGTCATATCAAATGGATTCCTAACCAGGAACTCAGCTTCAATTGGGTCAGGCCCATCCTTTGGCGGAACAGGATCTCCGGCCCGGCCATACAGTGCCCAGATATTAACGAAACAAACATTGTTGTCGTTGGGGCTCCATTGGGCGGTTTGTGGATCGTAGGGTGCAGTAACAATGCCACCGATACACCAGTGCCCGGATGTTCCGGCAGGTGGAGCAGGCACCAGCCATGGTACCCAGTCGTTTGCACTTCCATTAACCGGTATGGGCGGCAGATTAACACTACCAATAAAAGTAGCTCCCGTGGGGAAATTCAAACCTGTGGAACTATTCCTGTAATACAGGCTTGCAGTAACATTATTTGCAGCTACAGGCCCTAAATTACGGCCACGAATATATAATTTATTAATTGTGCCTACAACAGGTGCATCAATAATTCCATCACTGTCGTTGTCAATCCAGATGTCAGGCCCGGCACAAACGTAACCTCCGCATATTCCTGAAGAAGGTACTGTTCCAAAATCAGCGTCACAGTCTTTGATCCAGATATCGGCAGATCCTGGCCCGGGAGTTCCAGTGATTAAAAAGGCCATATCAATCTTTTCTTGGGTAAGCGGATCCCATAATTCATACCAGGAATTGTCTTCCTCGTTTTTATAAACTGCATTGTCGTTCCAATGCTCTACAGAGGTTTTCCATCCTATTTGATATCCTTCGCTACCCGAAGTGAAGATACGTATTTCGAGCACCTTGCCCTCATAGCATCCTATGGTCAGTTGATCCGGTATAAAGCCTCCTGGGTTGGCCACAGTAATCGTTTCCATTCCACCCGAAGCAGTATTTTGATTTTGATCTATGATTGAACCAGCCTCGTACAAAATGACATCGGCTCCGCAACCAGGGCCACAGAAAGGCATGACATCAATTTCGGCAGCTATCACAGTAGATGGAAGTCCGGTCAAATCACAGTTAAGCAATGCAGGCCACAGGTTGATTCCATCTGGATCGATTTGATAAGTCGGTCCATAACCGTCCACATCCCGGATACTTAATTCAACATCTGATTCAATCCAGGTTTGATAGGGCAGAGTACTCGCATCAACATTATCCAGGGTCACCGTTATTGTTTGTGATCCGCCGCCACCCATAAGGTGTACAGAAATCTCCAACCAATAAACTGTTCCTTCTGTCTGGATGAAAGGATCATCAAAGTTCACGATATCAATCCTGTAACAATAAAAATGGTTCTCAGGATCAACCACATTACCAACAGGATCATACCACCCCTGCAGGTGATCACAAACAGGTGTCCAGCTGAATTGCCCGGGTGCAAATTCATGGAACCAAAGCTCTTCACCAGGCATACTATAACCAGTAGGGCTTATCGAATCCGGAATATCGCTGTAAATTGAAAGGTCAAAACTTTGAACCTCATTTTCAAACTCATCAGGCAGTACATCATTCAGCCATGATACCCAGAAGTGGAAATCTTCAACCGGGCCGGTTTCACTGCAAATCCAATCGTCTGCTACCGATGACGGGTAGGTGAAATTGATATCCCATCCATTGGGATCAGGATATTGAGGGTTCCCCATTTTTATATTGGGTATGGTATCGTACACGCAAAATTTATAATCTTCCACTTCACCCTCATATCCATAACCATCGTAAGAAATGCCTCCATTGGAATTCACCCTGAAACGGGCGTATAAATCACCTGGTGCTACCCATTGAGGAAGAGAAAGTGTAAGGTTATTCCAACCGGGAGCAAGCGGTACATTTACAAATTTATGGTCGGTGGCCTCAGCCCAACTACCATTGTTATTTAAATCAAACCAGGCGTTAAGCATACAACTACCATTGGCGTAAACCTTTATACCGGCAGTTCCACCAGGTAATAAGGCATTCATCAAATCCACCCCATCTTCATCGTCCAGGTTATCCCAATCATCGCCCAAAGCCAGGCTGTGTGGTATTCCATTTCCTTCGGGATCGATATCCCAACCCATAAATGTGTACCCGTCAAGTGAGTGATAGGCACCATTGTTTGAAAATAGTGTTGGATAGATTGGAGCTGCATTTCCGTCCGGTGCGTCACCCCAGTCAAATAAATCCTGGGGCTCTGTAGATCCTGTGATTAGGAATGCCATATCAATCTTTTCATCTCCCATCGGATCCCATAATTCATACCAGGAGTTCTCTTCCACGTTCATATAAACTGCATTATCGTTCCAATGCGTATTGGAAGTTTTCCAACCAATCTGATGACCTTCTTCACCTTCGATAAATAACCTGATCTCAAAGACTTTTCCTTCGTAGCAACCAATGGTTAGCAGATCAGGAACATTTCCTGCGGGGCTTGTAACCGTGATGGTTTCGAAAATTCCTGAAGCAGTATTTATTTGTTGGTCAAGTTGCAATGCACCTTCGTACAAAGTTACAGTGGCACCACATCCCGGTCCACAATATGGTTCTACATCAACCTCTGCTTTTACAATAGGCCCGGCCAATGCTGATAAATCGCAATGTAGCAATGCCGGCCACAGGTTGATTCCATCGGGATCGATCAGATAATTGGGACCATATCCGTCCACATCCCGGATACTTAGTACAACATCAGATTCGGTCCAGTCCGTATACGGTGGCATTCCAGGATCAATACCATCAAGTGTTACCACAACACTTTGTCCGCCACCGCCACCACCGGTAAGGTGTGCTGTAATAACCAACCAGTAAACTGTTCCTTCATCCTGGACGAAGGGGTCTTCAAAGTTTACGATATCAATCCTGTAACAACCATAATGATTCTGAGGATCGACAACTCCTGCTATTGGATCATACCACCCCTGCAGGTGATCACAAACAGGTGTCCAGTTAAATTGCCCGGGAACAAATCCTTGGAACCAAAGCTCTTCACCAGGCATGCTGTAGCCGGTTGAACTCAACGAATCGGGTATGTCGCTGTAAATTGCCAGATCAAAACGTTGAACTGCATTTTCAAACTCATCAGGAAGTATATCATTCAACCACGATACCCAGAAATGGAAATCTTCAACAGGACCGGTTTCATTGCAAATCCAATCGTCTGCAACCGTCGATGGGAAGGTAAAGTTGATATCCCATCCATTGGGATCAGGAAATTGCGGATTCCCCATTTTAATTCCGGGTATGGTATCGTAGACACAGAATTTATAATCTTCCACTTCACCCTCATATCCATAACCATCGTAAGGAATTCCTCCATTGGAGTTCACCCTGAAACGGGAATACAGATCACCTGGTGATGTATACCTGGGAAGTGTTAGTGTCAGATTATTCCATCCCGGAAGGAGAGGTACATTTATAAATACGTGATCGGAAGCTTCAGCCCAACTGCCATCGTTATTAAAATCGAACCAGGCGTTAAGCAAACAATTACCATTGGCATATACATCTACACCGGTGCTACCTCCAGGCAGCAAGGCTTTTGTTAATTTCACCCCATCTTCATCATCCTGGTTATCCAAATCATCGCCCAAAGCCAGGCTGTGGGGTATACCGTTGCCTTCCAGGTCGATATCCCAACCCATAAAAGTATATCCGTCAAATAAGTGATGGGCACCATTGTTTGAAGATAATGTTGGATAGATCGGAGCTAAATATCCATCCGGGGCATCACCCCAGTCAAACTCTTCAGTTGACCCGGGCTGTCCGCTGATATAGAAAGCCATTTCCATACACATATCTTGTAACAGATGTCCTTCAGGATAGCATAACATATTCCATGCAGGCGGATCTTGTGTCCAAACCGCTTTGTCATTAAATTTAACCCGGCTACTCTTCCAGCCAAACTGATAATTGCCAGGCTCATCCCAGTGCGCTTTTACACTTAACCAGTATACCTTTCCGGAATCCTGAGCACATGCCAGTGCTTCCGGTATATAGAAATTAAACTTCCATACTGAATTATCTCCGGGGAAGGTTGCTTCCTGCCACTGTGGCCAGTAGAACCATTCACCATCCGGAACCTGGACTAACTCTTCCATGGTATATTGACCAGGAGCAAAACTATACTCGCACAAAACTTCCTCAGGCTGGCTGTATCCGTTAGGGCCTTCAGGGAGATCAGACCAAATTTTCAGATTAAATGCTGGCATGTTATCATAAGGTATCATATCATTCAGCCAACTTCCCCAGAAGTGGATATCGGTTATCAGGCCGGTTTCGATACAGAGGAAATCATCTGCAAGCATAATACCAGATTCCTGGCCATCCATACAATATACATCCACACCATTCGTGGTAAGATCGGGCCATTGTGGCCGGTGCATTTTACATTCGTCCTCCTCGGATACGATTTCTATCAGACGATCGATCACTTCCCCATCCTCAGCCGGGCCCTTGTAGCTCAACTGGCCTCCGTTGTCGGATGTGGTATATCTAAATCGTGCGTATGTAGTTCCTATTGAAGATCCAGCCGGAACAATAAAGGTCAGGTCATTGGGACCTGCAGAAACAGGTTCATTAATAAATATCTGCTCACCATTCCAATCGAGATTACCATCAAAATCAACCCATGCGTTCAGGAAACCATCAACGGATGGACGAACCCTGATCCTAGCTGTTTTTCCCGGAACAAGGGTGGTTAAGAATCCTACACCATCTTCATCACTTGGAACAGGATTGTTATCATCTCCTACAGCAGCCATACCAGGCTGCCCGTCAAATTCACCATCGACACTGGCACCTAAAAACACACCTGCTGCAATTTTATGTCTTGCACCATCATTAACAAGCAGCGTAGGATATCCATAACCGGTGGTATCGTTGGGGGCATCACCAAAGTCCTTATCACCCTGGCCCGGATAACCCAGATTTGAATTGTCGGATTCATATCCTGCCTGGTCTTCAACCCTTACGATATAATAGTTTACTTCCCCAGGATTAACATCAATCCACTGGAATCCGGGCAACTGTTGATTTTCATCAACGGCAACTCTCCCAATTCTATTGTTGGGGTTTGGGTCAAAGTTGGGTACATTGCTTCTATAAACATTGTAACAGGCAATATGATCGGGACTGCCGGTTACATCAGTATTTACTTCTGTCCACGACAAAACAATACCAATTCGTTTCAGCTCAGCTCTCAAATCAAAAATTATATCAGGCTTATACAGATCGACCTTACTTTCGAAACTGATTCCCCCTATGAGTTCTCCGTTTTGCTTATCTACATTAGCAACATACTGCATAACCTCTACCAGTGTTTCCTCGCCATGCTCAGCATCTGGTGGTGGAGTAACAATCATAGTAATGAGTTGCTCTGCACCCGGAAGAAGCCATATAGTAAGTGGTAAATTTATCGGCATGCCCTCGTGACTCAGGAATTCAACCTGCCACCCCGGCAAGAGAGTGCCTTCCATTTCGACAGTGAAAAATTCAGGAACCATAAAAGGATTGCGTACGTAGAAATCTGCAACAATGGGCTCGACATCGTCTTTAGCAGGCAATCCTGCCCTTGCATATAGGTAACCAATATTTACACAGGCTACATTATTATCCCACACTGGTAAAATACTGGTTTGTGGATCATAAGGTGCAGAAACCACTGATCCAATACAATAGTGCCCACCAGTAGTTGGCGGAGCAGGAACCATCCAGGGCACCAGTCCGGTGGCAGAACCTCCGGCGGGAACCGTGAGGCCGCTAATTGAACCGATAAAGGGTGCGCCAGCCGGGTAAGTTAAGCCGGTAGTATTGTTCCTGTAATATAAATCGATGTTTACATTATTGGCCACACCAGGCCCGTTGTTGTGCACCCTGCCCCAGAGGTTGTTAACAGCACCTACAACAGGTGCATCCCTGATACCGTCGTTATTGTTATCGATCCAAACATCCCAACTTGTCCAGAATTGAGGACAATTGATGTTGGAAGGCACACTACCATCATCTGCAGGGCAATCTTTAACCCTGATCTCGGGAGTAGCAGTTGGTTGCCCGCTGATATAAAAAGCCATATCAGTGCAATATTGAACCAGAGGATGTTCCTCAGGGTAACACAAAATGTTCCAGATGGGAGGATCAGGAGACCAGACTGCATTGTCGTTATAATGATATTTGCTGGTTTTCCAGCCAAATTTATAGTTCGAGCCAATACCTATTTCATCGATCACATTTACACTGAGCCAGTAAATACTTCCGGAATCCTGCAAACAGGCTACATCAGGTGGAATGTAAAAATTAAATTTCCACACTTTGAAATCTCCCGGGAAATTTGCATTACCATTATGAGGCCAATAGAACCATTCGCCATCTGGCACCTGTACGTATTCCTCCATTCCGTACTGATCCTGATCAAAATAGTATTCACATAATAGATCTTTCGGTTGGCTGTACCCATTGGGGCCTTCAGGATTGTCTGACCAGATACTCAGGTGGAATGTGGGCAAATTATCCTCCGGAATTACATCATTGAGCCAACTGCCCCAAAGGTGGATATCGGTGATCAGGCCGGTTTCACTGCATGCAAAATCGTCGGCTACGACCACATAACCTTCCTGGCCAGTCATACAGAAAACATCCATACCGTCTGTGGTCAGGTCGGGCCATTGTGGAAAGTGCATTTTACATTCATCCTGCTCGTCAATGATTTCTATCAAATAATCTTCTACCTCACCATCGTCGGCTGCTCCTTTGTAGCCTAGCAGACCCTGGGTATCGTAGCTGGTAAATCTGAAGCGTGCATAGGTGGTTCCTGTTACTGCTGAAGCAGGAAGGTTTAAATACAAAATATTAAATCCTGTATTTAACGGCCGGTCAGTGAACATCTGTTCACCAGCCCAACTGTTGTTCCTATCGATATCAAGCCACACATTAAGAAACCCGGGTGTGGAAGCCCTAACCACCACTTTAGCCATTTTGCCCGGCACCAGGCTGCTCATAAACTGAACGCCATCTTCATCGCTCGGGAAGGGGTTGTTATCATCGCCAACAGCTGCCGGACTTGGTTTTCCGTTGGGCTCTGAATCGATGCTTGGGCCGAGTCGAACCCCTGGCACTATGGCATGATTTGCACCATCATTTATACCCAGGGTTGGATATCCTATTATACCAACTCCATCGGGTGCATCGCCCCAGTCTTTTTCAAGTATTTCGGGATGCCCGCTGATGTAGAAAGCCATATCCATACAAAGATCTTCCAAAAGGTGTCCATCAGGATAGCATATCATGTTCCATGCGGGAGGATCAGAAGTCCAAACGGCAAAATCATTGAAATGATTGCGGCTGGATTTCCATCCAAACTGAAAGTTGGATCCAGTCTCACCCAGTGCAGTTACGCTAAGCCAGTAAACACTACCAGAATCCTGAACACAGGCCTCTGCTTGCGGAATGTAGAAATCCAATTTATAGACCTCATTATCACCAGGGAAACTTGATTCACCCCATTGTGGCCAGTAGAACCATTCGCCATCCGGAACGTCAACATATTTTTCCATGGTAAAGTTGCCCGGTTCAAAATAGTGATCACATAATAATTCTTTAGGTTGGCTGTGGCCATTGGGGCCCTCCGGATTATCAGACCATATACTTAACCGGAAGCCTGGCATATTCGTAAGGTCGGGGACATAATCGTTGAGCCAGCTACCCCAGATATGAATATCTGTTATTAACCCTGTTTCCATGCACATGAAGTCATCAGCTACTCCAAAAGGGACATCAGGACTGCTCATGCAAAAGACATCAACACCATTTGTTGTGAGATCCGGCCATTGTGGCCTGTGCATTTTGCTCTGGTCCTCCGGCATCACTATTTCTATCAAACGGTCAATCACCTCACCGTCTTCAGCAGGCCCCTTAAAGCTAAGGTCTCCGTATGTTTCGTATGTAGTGTACCTGAATCGTGCAAAGGTAGTTCCTGTTAATGCAGAATCTGGTACATTAAATTCCAGGAAATTAAGCCCAGAAAGCAACTGTTTATCGTTGAATATTTTCTCACCTGTCCAGTCCTTGTTCCTGTCAAAATCGAGCCAGGCATTAAGGTAACCATCCACCGATGCAACAACCCTGATAACTGCCTTTTTTCCTGGGACAATGCTGGTGAGAAACTGAATTCCATCTTCATCGCTTGGAAAAGGATTATTGTCGTCGCCCACGGCGGCCGGGCTGGGCTGGCCGTCCTGCTCACCATCAACAGATGCACCCAGGTGTACACCAGAGACAATGTTGTGGTGTGCACCGCCATGAATGGCCAGGGTTGGATATGCTAGAATTTCAATTCCATCAGGTGCGTCACCCCAGTCTGTATCTCCATCACATTCTGCAATAATTTCCCCTCCCTGTGGAACGGTTTCACCCACCCCATCTTCAAAAACCAGGTTCCCAAAACTATCGTACACGAAATAGGAACAATCGAAAGGGAATTCACCAGCTGTGTATTCAAATTGGATCAATGCACCGGAATAAAGAGGCAAGGTATAAGTTTCAGGCCCATACCCATTCTCAATATTTATTGCTTCCAGCACTATGCTTCCATCAACATACACATTGAGGAATCCACCGGTCCATCCATCCCCGTAATCGTCGTACAATACAACGGTATAATTGCATTCCTGCATGTTATCGGCTGATAATGCATATCTTTTCAGGAGTGTATCTACCGGTATATCATTAAAAACATGCAAATCACCAGTGTAAATCAGGAAGTCGGAACTTACCACCGGAGGATTATTTAAGAAGTTTGCGTTAATATTCTTCGCATCACCAGACATAATTGTACTGAATGGCAAGAATAAAAACACCATAAAAAACATTGCGAATTTGAATTTGTATTGATTTTTCATAAGACTAAATATTAGGTTATTTATTAAGGTATCTAACTGGATTATCGCAACAATTTATAATATAAGGAGAAGGGGGTGGGTGAGCATGCAAAGAACGCTTCGTGAGAAATCAACCGCACAATATACGAAATTATGAGGCATTTGTCAAGAAAAACCTTGAAAATCTTTGGGTTGGAGATTTTTGTTCAGCGTTTTAAGTTCCGTGTTTTGCGTTTTGCAAAAGAGTTCAATTCCTGGGCTACTCCTAAAAATGAATTTAGTCTTAATGTAAAAAGTCACATTCAGAAAGTATTTGTTAAGACTCATCAGGCGTTCAACTTACAATATTAATGTGCTTCGCATTTCAAAATTTGAGTTTCACGAAAAATACACCCCATCATCGGGCGATGACAGGGTGTAACCAAAAAAAATGAAATGAAAAAAAACTATTTCAAAACCAGTTTTTCAAAGTGTGTGCCCTGCGCATCAATCACCTTAACAAGATAGACACCCTTTGGTAAAGTCCTGAGGTCGATCAATTCCTCATCCATGATTACCCTGGCAAATACCAGTTTGCCATAGGACGAATAAATCTCAACTTCGGCTTCAGAAACCAGTCCCTCTATAGTAAAAGTTCCCGCTGTGGGGTTGGGGTAAATGTATATGTTCGCATCTATGGGATCATGAACTCCCATAGCTGTTAATTTCAGGTCGATAACTGCCGACAAACTGTTCTCATGGTACAAGCCGGTATTATCATAATTGGGATCGTAAACAACATCCACATCAAACATCTGTGCTGTTAAAGGCCTGTAAAGCCGATAACTGATGTAATCCTCACCAACAAAACCATCAGCCTCATCGGTATAAATATCATCGCCACTGAGAGACAATGCAATTTCGCTACCCAGATATTCAACCATTCCTGCGCAAACTCCTTCAGCTGTAAATGCACCAATTACATCGCCGGTTTCAAATGAAGACACCACCTCTTTTGTAAAAGCAACCACATGGGTATATGGTGAATAATGCACATCGTTCCATGGTGTGGTATTTACGAATTCAGGTATTTCAATCGAACTCAAATTGTCACCTTTAGTGGTAAATGTTATGGTACCGCTAATGGTTGAATAGACGAAGAATGCATCTCCTGGCTCAACATTTCCAATGGTATTGATGTTATAAAGTGGCCAGTAAACCTTCGAGTCGCCAATAGATTTCACCACACATTGGTTTCCAAAGGTTGAGAATAAACCTGCCACACCTTCGCCTATCCTGCCTAACACCGGGATTATTTTCCATTGATAGGCTGTAATATCCACAGTCTTATCCGTTACTTCTACTCCCCAAATATTAAATGCTGCATCACCTGAAATTTTAATTGCGTATCCATATTGTGAATCCCAATTTACCAGTGTATTAAACTCACCTGGCCAGTAGGCTCCAAGTTCGTGATTTAAGAGAATGATTAATTTATTAACATCCACCAAGTCGCTAAACATTGCCTCCACATCGGGATTTACTGGATTGAGGTAACTTGATATCCCACGCCAGCCACCGGTAAAGTAATAGGGTTGTGCTTCGCTAATATATGCCAGATTAGAATTCTCTGATTCATAACCAGCCTCATCTTCAACCCTTACAATATAGATTGGATTTCCAGCAGGATCTTGATCAATCCAATTGAATTTAGGTATTGGATAATCACCGGAAACTGCAACCCGCGCAACCCGGTCCAGGGTATCAGGCCATTTGTAGATATTGTAACAAGCAATGTTGTCGGGGTTACCAGCTATGTCGAGTGTTGCCGGTGTCCATGACAGTAGCGTGCCCGCCCTGATTTCTGTAACTTCCAAATCGGTAATGGCTTCGGGTGGGTACAGGTCAACCATTAATGGGAAATTCATTCCACCAATCACATCGCCTTTTTGTTTGCTTGGGTCAACAACAGATTGTGTTAATTCAACAAAAGCCTCATCGCCATCTTGTGCTCCAGCAGGAGGATTAACAATCATAGTAATTAGCTGTTCTTCCAACGGTTCGAGTAAAACCATATATGGTAAATCAATCGGGAATCCATTTGCATCTATGTATTCGGGCATCATTTCGGGTGGCCAAACCCATGATGTTTCCACATTGAATAATTCCGGATAATCATATGGATTGCGCACATAAAAGCTTGCCACACTTGCTTCGATATCATCTTTTGCTGCCAGGCCAGCCCTCCAGTACAGATAGCCAATATTTACACAGGCCACATTATTATCCTGTGGCACAAAGATGCTGGTCTGTGGGTCGTAGGGTGCAGAAACCACTGCTCCGATACAATAATGACCGGCCGAATCGGGTGGTGGAGGAACAGTCCATGAAACAAAACCCGAAGCGGAGTCATTTGGCAGAATTGTAAGACCAGATATCGTTCCGATATATGGTGCTCCGGCGGGATAAGTTAAGCCCGTAGTATTGTTCCTGTAATAAAGATCGATTGACACATTGCTAGCTACACCTGGCCCATCGTTGCGTGCACGGGCATAGAGGTTATTTGCTGCTCCTACAACAGGAGCATCCCTGAAACCGTCTCCATCATTGTCTATCCAAATGTCCCAACTTCCCCAAAATTGTGGACAATTGATGTTGGAAGGTACACTTCCATTGTCTAAAGGACAATCTTTAATCCTGATCTCTGGTGTTACAGGGGGATGGCCACTGATGTAGAATGCCATATCCATACAGATATCTCCTAAAGGATGCTCGTTGGGATAACATAGCATTTCCCAATCAGGAGTATCTATCTGCCACACGGCAAAGTCGTTGAAGTGGTAGCGGCTGCTCTTCCAGCCAAATTCATAGTTGGCTCCTGCATTGGCCATTACATTCACACTGAGCCAGTAAATAGTACCGGAATCCTGCATACAAATCTGGGATTCGGGAATGTAGAAATTCAATTTATAAACCATGCTATCGCCCGGGAATTGTGCATTACCTAAATGAGGCCAGTAGAACCACTCATCATCCGGCACCTCGGCATAAAGATCCATCGAATACTGATCCTGCTCAAAAGCAAATTCGCATAAAAGTTCGGCCGGTTGACTATAGCCGGCGGGGCCGTTGGGGTTATCCGACCAAATGCCAAGCTTGAACATGGGCATATCATTCCATGGAACTACATCATTCAGCCAGCTACCCCAAATGTGGATATCGGTGATCAGGCCGGTTTCCATACACATGAAATCATCGGCCAGAACAATTTTGCCCGACTCGCCTTCCATGCAATAAACATCTACGCCATCGGTAGTCAGGTTGGGTAATTGTGGCCGGTGCATTTTGCTTTTGTCTTCCTCGCTAACAACCTCAATCAACTGGTCGATCACCTCACCATCATCTGCAGGGCCTTTGTAGGATAGCGAATCATAGGTGTTATATGTGGTGTATCTGAAGCGTGCAAAGGTTGTTCCAACGGATGCAGTTGAAGGAACTGAAAAGGTCAACACATTTGGTCCGGCAATAAGAAGTTTATCTGAAAATATCTTTTCGCCTGCCCAATCCAGGTTTCTATCAAAGTCGAGCCATGCGTTCAGGTAGCCATCCACCGAAGCATAAACCCTTATCTTAGCCAACTCTCCGGGCACCAGGCTGGTCAAAAACTGGACGCCATCCTCATCGCTTGGGAACGGCTTGTTGTCGTCCTTAACTGCAGCCGGGCTGGGCTGGCCATCAGGTTCAGCATCAACTGATCCGCCCAAATGAACTCCTGCAACAATCTTATGGTTTGCACCATTGTGAAGTGCTGTGGTTGGGTAAGCTATAACTTCAATTCCTTCAGGTGCATCGCCCCAGTCACGGTTTTCAACTTTATTCAATACAAAATCGAAGCGAGCAACGTTTTGCTGGGCATCGACTGCTTTTATGCGCAGGAAGTACAAACCCTTTACAGGTGCAGGAAGGGTAATTGGAATAGCCGGAAATGGTTCGTAAATAATGATTCCGGTACCCGGAGTAATACTTTCCTCTTTTGGGCATACATACACAATATTATCAAGTTCTCCACTGGATCCGGCACCGGTAAAATTGTTCACCCATCCAGTTTGAGGATTGCACCAGCCCCATTCAATCTCCCCGGTCCATGGATCCATAAAGTCGACCTGGATAAGGTCGTTTACCGGCCGGTTTATGATCGAATTAAAGGTCATTGAATGGCCTCCTCCGTTGGGCCAGTAGATATTTGCAATCACATCCTGGCAACGTTCGAGTTCGTTGCGCATTTGCTGCCAGTTGAATGATCGTGGACCTGAAACAGTATAATTGTCACCATGGTCCTGCACCCATTTCCTTAAGCCATCGGCAAGGTCGCTGGGATAAGTTCCCCCGTTTTGCCAGGTTTTCATCAATTGTGCAAGGGCTTCTATCAGATCGTCATCATTCAATCCGCCTGTGATGGACTGATCACCCTCGTTGGCAAAATATTTCAGGCAGGCTGCCGCTGCAGTGGGTGTACAATGGAAGTCGGAAATAGGTCTCTGGTTCAGCAATGGTATTCCTTTTTGGAACGTATCCAGTTTAGCTATCACTTCTACCTCTACATATTCCAGGTCGATACACTCGCCCGGGAATATTTCGAGCAGGAACTCGTCCCCATCAATTTCCATCCAGTCGTAAACATTCATTTCGATGGCTGATGGAGGTGTGGGGTTATAGAAGGTGCTGTTGGTTGCCTCCATGGTTCCGCCATTTTCAAATGTGGCTTTAGCCATAAAATATACATCCATTTCATCTCCAAATGGATCATCATCCATTGAAATATAACCTGTCCATCCATCACCCTCATTTTCGGAAGTGCCAAAGCTATCCGACAGGGGTTCTGTTCCGTCATCATCAGTATAGAAAAGCTCCCAGTTTACACCACCATCCATGGAGTAATAAAATTCAACATTACTGATAATCCCATCATCCGGATCCATACCCAATAACTGTATGGGGACAGTTGCTGTATCTGGTCCACCCAGCCAGTTGTGCCAGGGTTCGGGATTTTGCTTGTTGTTGATGCAGAGGAAAGGATTGCTTTGTAAGTCGGGTTGATAATCAATTACCAGGTCGAAGGCGGCACGGTGGCCAGAATTATCCACTGAAAATATTCTTAGGAAAAACAGGGCCGGGTTGAACGGGCTTGGCATTGGTGTGGGCAAACATTGCACTGGTGGATCAGGCCCGTAAATTACAGTCCCGGTATTTGGTATTATGGTAGGTTCTTTGGGGCAAATGATAATAATATTGCCCAGTTCCCCTGAGTTGCCAGCGCCTGTAAATCCGGTCATTTGTCCTGTTTGTGGGTTCAGGAAGCCATATTCAATATCACCGGTCCAGGGATCCATAAAGTCCACACGAATTAATCCTGTTTCCGGGTCAGGCCGGTTAATGATGGAATTGAAGGCCATCCTGTGCCCGCCACCATTGGGCCAGTAAATACCTGAAAGTACATCCTGGCATTTTTCGAGTTCGTTGCGCATTTGCTGCCAGTTAAAGGGCAGTGGGCCACGCAGGGTGTAGCCATTTCCGTGTGCTGCTATCCATTGCCTTAAACCGTTGGCGAGATTGGAAACCTTGGTCCCTGTATTACTGCTTGTATTGCATACACCGGCCAGTGCCTGTACAAGGTCGAAATCATTAAGGCCACCACAAATCTGATTGTCGCCCTGTCCTTCGAAATACTTAAGGCAGGCAGCCGCTGCAGTAGGTGCACAGTGATTAGCAGAGTGTGGTTGCTGGCTGATGGGTGGAATGCCTTTGGCAAAGGTATCGGCCTTTGCCACAAGGGTAATTTCTACATAGCTAAGATCGATGCACAAACCGGGATCGATATCCAGGCAAACCGAATCATCTTCAATAATCATCCAGTCGATCACATCCATTTCTATGCCTGAGGGTGGGGTGTAGTCATAGTCGATTCGTTTTTCAAGTAGAAAGGATTCATCATTGTTCAGGACAACCTCTGCCCTGCAAAACAGGCCATCGGATCCCATAGGAACAATTGCGGGCGGCAGGACAGCACTCCAGCCATCACCTTCGCCGGAACTGTCACCAAACGTATTTTCATAAGGTTCCGAGTTATCAAAATCCCCAGCAAAATATCCCCACTCATTCCCGTCGGGTGAAACGTAGAAATTTACATACATTATCTCATTATCCGGATCGGAAGCCAACAGTTGTACATGGGTTTCTTCATGCGCAGATACCCATCTCAACCATGGATCAGCCCACAAATATGGCCCAACACGAAGAAAGGCGTTGCTTACATTGGTATTTAAACAATGGGCCTGTATTTCACCACCAACAGGCTGCTGCCCGCCAGTTCCGTCTTCAAACACTTTTTCTCCAGCATTATTATTAACGACGTAGGAGTTTTCCCAGGGATACCCTTGGATAGCCGGAAAGTAGTTAAAGTTAACGAGTGCACCATCGTAAACCTGAAAACTATAGGTTTCAGGTCCATAACCGTCAAGGATGGTAAGCTGTGATAATACTACCTGTCCATCCACAAGTACATCCAGGGTACATCCGTTCCATCCGTCACCCCAGTCATCGTAAAGTTCAATGGTGTGTTCACATCCTCCGCAATCGGCAATGATCTCCCCTCCAATGGGAGTAGTATGACCCATGCCGTCCTCTAATACCAGGTTCCCCTGGGAATCGTATACATAGTAGTAGTTCTCCAGGGGCCATCCACCGGGAAAATATTCTATTTGGATCAGGGCACCTGAATGGACCGGAAGAGTAAAAACTGCCGGCCCGAAATCAGCTTCAAGGGTGATTCCGGGAAGCACAAGAATTCCGTCGACATACACATCAAGAAATGCCTCGTCCCAGCCATCCCCGTAATCATCCCACAATTCGATCATGTATTCACATTCCGACCTGTTCTCAAGTGGGTCTTCATATCTTTTTAAAACCGTATCCACGGTAAATTCGTAAGCTGATGGATTTTCATTGGAAATAATTGTCACATCGTTGGACATGATAAAGATGCGTTCAGGAAGATTAGTGTTTTCATCCTCCCCACCGGTGGGAAAAACAATTGTGATAGGAAAACATAAAAACACCATGAAAAGCATTGCGAAAGGGAAATTGTACTTTTTTTTCATTACACTAAAATTTTAGGTTGTTTATTAAGGCAACTGACTTGTTTATCGCAACAATTTATAAGTTGAAGGGGGGGGTGAGCATGCAAAGAACTCTTCAGAAATATCAACCACGCAATATACAAAATTTCGAGGTGTTTGTCAAGAAAAACCTTGAAAATCTTTGGATTGGAGGTTTACGTTTCGAGTCTTGTGTTTTGCGTTATGAGTCATAATAGTCATTACTATTAGTTGTGTGAATGCTGGAATTATAAAAACATTGAAAGTGGGAATGATGACGAAGTAGATTTATGTCGCAAGGCCAGTTATTAAAAAGTGAGGAAATAATAAGCACCCCATCATCGGGCGACGACAGGGTGCAACCAAAAAAAATGAAATGAAAAAAAAACTATTTCAGAACCAGTTTTTCAAAGTGTGTCCCTTCCGCATCAATTAGTTTAACAAGATAAATACCCTCTGGTAAAGTACTGAGGTTGATCAATTCCTCATCCATGATTACACTGATAAATACCAGTTTGCCATAGGATGAATAAACCTCAACTTCGGTTTCAGAAATCAGCCCCTCTATAGTAACAATTCCCGCCGTGGGATTAGGGAAAATATGAATGCTCCGCTTGCCATCATTTATAGAAACAGGCGATGAAAAGTTGAGCTTTTTGATTACAGACAGGCCATCGGTTTTGAACATCCCGGCGTCGGGCATAGAATAATCATACTCAGGAACCAGTTTGACAATTTCTTTTCGGTTCTTTATAAAAGCTTTTAGGATCATATTCTGCCCTTCAACCAGCGTATTATTGGAAACATCGCTTGGGTCGTCACCAAAAACCACCAATGAGATGTTATCCCCCGGGATTGAAATTTCAGAATATCCCAGGCAATTTCCCTTGTCATCGAATGCCCCGATTACATCGCCCCTATTCAAAGTTGACAAGGCTTCAACTAAAATACAAACCAGGTGCGAATTGGGTGAATTCATCACCTTGCCCCACGGAGTTTCAGTAAGTATTGGTTTAATTGTATTTTCTGTATCAGATTTTAAGCAAGCCGGGAAAGTTATCGACTCCTCATCTGAAAGCAGCAGCATATAAGCTGTTCCTGGCACCAATTGTCCAAGTGTTGAAATGCCAAATTCAGGCCACCAAACCTGGTCACCAGCAATTTCTTTTACAACCGTCAAAGCCACGCCCAACTGATCCTCGATTTCCTGTGTTGATACATTGCACTGCGATATGATGGGCAATATATTCCACCCCGCACTTAAACCAACTGTTGGGTCAGCCTCAGTGAAGCCCTTGAAATTGATGTTGACATTTTCAGAAAACTTTATTTTATAGCCGGATTGTGAATCCCAATCCACAAGTGTATTGATATTCTCTGAGGGCCAGATCACTCCATCAAAATTTTGCAGTATAATTAAATCATCCCATGCATCGGAAAATATTTGCTGGATGTTTGTATTGGCAGGATCGACAAAACTCGACAATCCGCTCCAGCCTGCAGTCTTCGAAACATTTTGTTCAACAGCATCGATGATATTGATAAACCCTGGCCGTATTATCGTATCGAAGCTATTCCCGTCGCCAACAACCAGGCTCACATCAAAAATGCCTGTTTCGCTATATGCATACGAAGGATTTTGATCGTTGCTGCTGCCGTTTGCAGCATCTCCAAACTCCCAGTGCCACCAATTTACCGAATCGGGATGCAAGGATAAGTCGGTGAAATTTACAGGGTATTCTGTAATGCTTGTATCCCTGTCGGCAGAAAAGTAAGGTACAATTTCGTATTGGCCGTTAACACACCTGATGTAAGAATTCATAGCTTTATCACCCAGGCTGTTTACACCAAAAATCCCTATCATATTGTTTCCCATGGCAAGATCGGTACAAGCCAGTTTAAAGTTATAAATGCCGGCACCATTCACCGGAAGTGAGGCGATGAAAGTGTTCCTGTTCAGTTTACCATTAACTGGTTTTATTGTGGTAACACTATGCACCCAGGCTGTCCCTGAAGAGGAATCCGGGTGGAGGTTATAATCTTCGATGGTGGGCGGATTTGAACTCCAGCCAATTTGTTTATCCGTTCGCTGCCCGGTAGCAGGATCCATAAAATCTACATAAGATGTTTGTATAGCAACATCATCAGTTCCATGCCATTCGTGGTGGATACTTGTATGAAATGAACTTGCCGTAACATAGTGTCCAAGTGTATCACCGTTCAAGGTTTTTTGGTAAATAAGCATGACAACATCAGATGAATCTCTGAGCCCGGTGGCAATATCATTTGAAACATTGTGATATGGGCCATTGGATCCGCCATCGCCAGATTGGTTATAGGTAGTTTCTATTTCGAAATCATCGATAATCCCGCTATCACTGTTTACAAGGCTTTCTACGGCTTGTTCAAGATTTGCCAAACTCGTCCCGCTGGAATCAGTGCCTGCATCACGGGCAATTTGCTGAGCCAAAGAATCAACTGTCATTTCTCCTATTTCCGAATCGGAATATTGCCTGGCGATCCATTTAAGACAGGAAGCCATTGCACTAGGCCCACAAGCCATATGCGAAACCGTATCTCCTTTGTCATCCAAAAAAACCACATCCATCTGGTTGATCAAATCCAGGTCTCGTTCAACAACCCACCAGCCCGGAAATGGAGTGAAAATGGGCTGCCAGTTGAATTCGATGGATTCAGTATTTTCATCCTTTACATCAATATTAAATATTAGCGAATCATATACTCCGGCCATGCTGCCCTCAAGTTTTGATCCCTCAGGAATAAATACTGGTGCAAGGGGTGTGCGATCGATGAAGACTGAAATTTCACCAATGAGTTGCTTCCCGAATATTGTAACCATAGTTGCTCTGATACCAACGGCCTGATCATCCTCAAGACTGCTGAAATCCCACCTTTTACCCCAACCATCGCCTGTACCTATGGGATAATATGTACTGTAGTGAGGTGCAGTACCGTCTGTATCAACACCAAAATTGATCCAACCAGTGGTTCCTTCGAGCTGGTACTGAAACATCGCCAAATTTATCAATCGCTGGTCGATTTCTGCTGCAACGGATATATATTTACTATCACCTGAAAGAATTTCATTTTCTTTAAGGTTTAAGAAAATAACTTTTGTAGGTTCATAAATAAAAATCTCAACCGGATTGCTGATCAAAGTATATTCGGTGACCACACTCAGCAGTACCGATGGTAAGTCCTCAAAATCGGGCATATTGAAAAATATTTCATTTTCCGACCAGTATGTTATTTCGTCTGTATATTGGACACCATTGATAGTTACGTCACTTCCATCGGCAAATTGCCCAAACCCTGCACCATAAATTCGGATATTTTGACCCGAATACGCATCATAGTCGCTTAAATGGGTAATTATTGACGGGAATCCACCACCTTGCCCATAAATACCAAAACCCAGGTTATGGTCTTCATTTGATCCGGGCCACGGTATAACAGATGTAGGCTGCCAGAATTCTGTACCCTCAAGGTCAAAACCTCCACCCGGATTTTGCCAATGAAACTCTTCGTCAATGGTCGGTTTCAATTGGCGGTTCCAAAACCACCCGCCTGAGATAGAATACGTCATGACAGGCTGAATGCTTAGCCAATAGTGACCCTGCGGCAATATTACCGGGTCGGGTAAGGATACATCAAGATTGCCTTCCGGTGTTGATACAGCTATAGTTTCATAAAAGGCTTCTATCTCAACGCCTGGTGAGTTTCCGGCATCTTCATAGAAATAAACATTTACAAATTCAACCGGGCCACCGGGAGGATCTTCTGAAAAAGATCCTGAAAAATACAGCGATTCAATTTCCCAGGGTGCTCCTTCAGGTACAAAGAAATCGTCTGCTGCCTGGCAGGTAAAGGTTGGATAATCCAGAAACATCTGGCTGTAAACACCGGCTTCGAGTGAAGGTTGTGAAAGCTGTTCATAGAGCACTGGCCCATTATCCTTGTAGGTTGGTTCTGGATTAATCTTTTGTTTTCCCGCTGTCAACTCCGGGTGTTCACCCTGGCTGTAAAGAATTATGCAAGCAAAAAAGCTAAGAAGAGTCAATAAAATTGATGTTTTCATAATTAGTTGGTTTTAAGTTACGGGGGAGTATATTTTGCAAGGGGGTATAATAAATCATAAGTTTCAAATTGGGTTTAGACCGAATGCATCAAACAATCCAATATTAAACCCGATAAATGTACAAAATTTATTGGCGAATTGCAAATAAATGTGATTTTTTTGTCCTGGGAATATACTTCAGAAGCGCAAAACGCAAACCTAAATAGTCAATCCAAATAAAATGCGATGGCTTTCTGAAAAGTTTTTTCAGTAGTTTGTATTTGTAGGTGTTAACCAAGTATGAAAAACATCAAAAACAATTTGAAAAATTTCTCTGGGCAGCAAAATAGGTGGATATTGGTAAGACTGGGTGTAATAGAAACAGGAAACCCTTTTAGTTCCCTTTTTTTAAAAAAGTGTAAACAGACGACAATCAAAAGCATTTGTCAAGTAAATAGCAGAAAACGTTTAGATGTTGGGCTTTATAATTTCTGAAATTTGTATATTCGTGAAAAAAATTTAATGATAAAAGCCATTATCATTTCAGGGGATATGGGCACCATCGACGAAACGATGCACCTAACACAGTCGTGCTGCCCTAATATTAAAGTTGATGCAACCGCTTCTGATCTTAAGGAAGGCGTTATGGCCATCAATACTTACCAACCCGACCTGCTTATACTTGATACATTTTTAACTGACGGCAGCGGTTTCGATCTGCTGAATCATTTTGAAAATCCTGACTTTAAAGTGCTTTTTGTTTCAGAATATATGGAATATGCCATTAAGGCCATCGAATTCAATGCCTTTGCTTATTTGCTGAAACCAATAGCCGAACAAAAGTTTACCACATCCATTAATAAAGCAACAGAGCGTATTAACAAGGAAGAAAAACTCCAGCTTCAACTGCTGGAACATACAATGGAAGAAATCAAGGCTGCTGAGAACATCATTTTGCGCACCAGCGATCAGATACACTCGGTAAAGCCCGCGGATATTATCAGGTTGGAAGCAGATGGTCATTATTCCACTTTTTATATGACGGATGGAAGAAAGGTAGTCGTTTCGAAATCTACCAGCGAATTCGCAGATATTTTACTCGAAAACGGGTTTTTCAGAATACACAAATCGCACATGATCAACATGCGCAAGTTGAAGTATTTTAATAAGGCAGAAGGGGGTTCGGTTGTTATGGTGGACGGATCGGTTGTACCGGTTGCTTCCCGTAAACGGGATTCAGTAATTGAATTGCTTGAAAAGCTGAGTTAAAAAACCGGAATACGCTTAATCATTTTTTGCAGGCTTTCAAGCACTCAAGCTGTGCGTTTAGGGATTTGAAACTATTTATGGTGTGTAGCAGTTTACTTTTATTGATAAAAAGACATGGCAATACAACAGACACATCTTAAAAAAATTCAGGCCACCATTGTGTGTGCAGATATTCATGGGGTTTTTGGTTCGACAGCACCGGATACCCTTGAACAATCAACCGACCTGATAAACACCTGTAGTGAAGTCATCGCATCTGTTGCCGCCTATTATGGTGGAAAGGTCATCCAGTTTACCGGAAAAAACACCACCCTCCTATTCGAAGAAAAGGCTAAAAAGGATGGAAAGTTAATAAATCCCCTTGATGCAGTCACCGAACTCAGCGACAAGATCAATACTTTGGCAGAAGATACCTCCCTAAACCCGGGCCTTGAATTACAGGTTGGTGTTCGATACGGCCCGGTTTTTTTCGGGAACCTTGGCCCCGACACAAATAAACAACTCACTGCCATCGGTGAAACGGTAGATATCGCCTCAAAAATAAGAGAGATGGCCAACAAAGGACAAATCCTTGTTGGGCCAAGAACCTATGAACAAAATAAAAATGCCTTTGATTTTCAAACACTCGAACCCATTATAACCAAAGGGAATCCAGAACCTTTATCCATATATAAAGTTTTACAACGAAAGAAAAAAGAGTTTTCTCCGAAGGATCAGGCAGGCCGTTCCATTTTTTCGGAAATGGTCGGAAGAGAAACAGAAAAAGAACAATTGATATCAGCATTGGTATCATTATCCAAAAGAAAAGGTGGGATTATCAATATTATCGGTTCTCCCGGTACCGGAAAATCCCGCCTGGTAACCGAATTAAAAAAAGAGAGAATCGTTGAACAATTGCAGTGGTTTGATGGCAGAGCACTATCTCATGGATACAATCTAAGTTACCATCCTATTGCTGGTATTATTAAAACATGGGCCGGCATCAGGGAAGAGGATAATCCATTGACTGCTGAAAGTAAGCTTCGGAAAGAAATTGAAGATATATATCCTGAAGCTGTTAATGAATTATATCCCTTCATTGGTCGTTTTATGGGCTTAACAATAAGCATGGAGGCAGATGGATTGATCAACAAGATTGAACCTGATGCTTTGGATAAACTAATGCTTAAGGCCATAAGGAAACTCCTTATTAAAGTAGCTGGAACCAAACCATTTGTTATTGCCATTGAGGATTTGCATTGGTCAGATCATTCCAGTTTGCGATTATTACAGTCATTATTTGAACTTTCGTATAAGCATTCCATAATATTCATCAATATTATGCGGCCCGGATACACAGAAACATCAGATTCACTGATTAATTATCTAAATACAAATCATCCAGATCAATTAATCACACTGGAAATAACCAACCTTAATCCTGAGCATTCTGAAGAACTCATTAATAATCTAATATTATCCGGTCAGCTTCCTGGATCTTTGCTTCATACTTTAATTTCAAAAACCAATGGAAATCCTTTTTTCATAGAAGAGGTTTTGCGCTCATTAATTGATCAGGGTGTAATTGAATTTGCGGACAAGCAATTTATTATAAAGGGCTCTATTGAATCCATCAATATTCCTGAAACCATAAATGAGGTTCTGTTATCAAGGGTAGAGAACCTGGACGAAAAAACGCGAAACCTCCTGGATACTGCTTCAGTTATAGGGAGAAACTTCTATTTCAAGGTATTGGATGAAGCGGCAGAAACCATAGGTGAAGTAAGCGAAAGGTTACAATACCTAAAAAATATGCAGTTCATCCAGGAATCTGATGACGAAATAAACCTGGAATTTGTTTTTAAACACGCTTTGGCCCACCAGGCAACCTACGATTCGATGGTAGAGAAAAAACGTAAATCGCTGCACCTTAAGATCGCTGAATCCATTGAAAAGATATTCCCAGAAAGGATCAACGAATTTTACGGAACCCTGGCCATGCACTACAGCAAAGCCGAATATTATAAAAAAGCAGAAGAATATCTAGTGCAGGCAGGTAATGAGGCATTGAAATCGGCCGCTTCAGCAGAGGCGATTGATTATTTTAAAGATGCTTTTAGTACTTATTTGAAAAATTCAGGGGATGAACCAAATACTGAAAGAGTTGCAGAATTACAGGAACGAATAGCGCTTGCATGCCAGCTTGGGGGGAAAAATGAAGAAGCAATAGAGTATTATGACAAGGTACTCAGGCATTTTGGACAGTCCATACCAAAATCCAAAATCAGACGCCTGATAATCTTGACAAATAATTTTTTACATTTATTGATTGCTCTTCACATGCCATTTTTAAAATTTAAAAATATAGCCAGTGAGCATGAGAATAAGACTCTTAAAATAATGTTTTTTAAAGGCAAAGCCCTTTATACCTATGATTCGAAAAGATGGTTTTTTGAATCACTTAATCTGGTGAGGTACAATACACAATTTGATTTCTCATCCACTGACTACGGTCGGGTCATTATGGCTGCCGGAAGTATCTTCTTTAACTGGACAGGTATTTCGCTTTCATTTGCAAATAAAGCAATTGAAATAAGTGGGAAGCAATTGGAAAAAGCAACGCCATTTGTACGACTCGAATATTATTATTACTGCAAAATGCACCAGTTTTTAGAAGGGGATTGGAAACAAGACCCTAAGCTGGAAGAGAACTATAGTTCGGGCATACAGAGAGGGGAAGTTTTCAGCCTCACCATATACCTTTTGTTTTGTGGATTCATTACCATTGAGCTTGGTCTGAAAAAAGAGACCTATGAAATAATTGATAAAATTAAAACCTTAGCCGAAGAGTTTGACAATGATCACTCCATGGCGCAGTATTACCGTATAATTAATGTAGCTAATTTTAAATTCCGAAAAATGGACCAGGTATATTCTGAAGCAACCAAAGGGATTGAAATGACAAGCAAAACAGGCCACAAGGCTATGTTACAGGTTATTTACTGCATGCGCTCCATGAATGCAGCCATTAGCGATGATCTTGATACTGCACTTTCAGATTTTAAAGAAGCTGAAAAATTAATGTCCGCCCGCAAAAGGGTCAAAATATGGTACAGCACCTATTTTTTGACTGAAGCATACGTACTGACTGAAGAACTAAGGAGAAGCCCGGAAGACGGTGAACTAAAGAAGTCGCTGATAGTAGCATGCCGGTCTGCAATAAAACAATCGGCCATGGTTCCAAACAACCTCATCGAATCGCACCGCATTATGGGTAATGCCTTATGGTTGACCGGACAGAAGAAAAATGCAATTAAGCATTATCGCAATTCCATTGTAGCCGGTGAAAAAGTTAATGGCAGACTTGAATTGTCACGCACCTTTTTTGAGCTGGGCAAACGAATGTTGTCAAATGGACAAAGCCGAAAAGTAAACGGATTGTCCGGCCAGGAATATATTGATAAAGCAAGCCAACTTTTTACACAGATGAACTTGGAATATGACATAGCTGAGTTGGCAAGGTTCTCCAACCGATAATATTTCACAAATCGTTAATTCATTTTTCCCATACGTTCAGGGATTTTTCCCGGACGATAAGGTATTTCATTCATAATAGGTATTTCCACACTGTAATTTAGCCTGTAAATAATTCAAATCATAATCTTAAAAAGCACATGTTATGAAAAAGTTTACATTAATCACAGCGATTGTTTTGATGGAAAACCTGCTGTTTGCACAGGCCATTAACAGACAGGATAACTTCCCCTCTAATCAGCAGGGAATCAATACCGCAAAAAGCTTTCAATTAACTGAGCAAACTAAACAACCATCTTCCAGTGCCTACTTAGACTCTGTTATACAGGCTAAAATGGAAATCGGGCATCTGCCGGGTGTTTCTGCCTGCATCATAAAAGGTGGTCAAGTTAAATGGGAGGGGGTATATGGTGATGCTAATATTGCGCTAAACATTCCGGTCAACACTGCTACCTTGTTCATGCTTGCATCTGTATCAAAAACCATAACAGTTACGGCACTGATGCAATTGTGGGAAGACGGCCTGTTTGAATTAGATGATGATATTAACGATTACACACCCTTTGAAATCCGAAATCCAAATCTTCCTGAAGAACCAATTACTTTTAAAATGCTCTGCACGCACACATCAAGTATCAGGGATAATTGGAGTCTGATGCCTTATTATTGGAATGGTGATTCCCCGATACCCCTTGATGAATACCTTTTCGATTATTTAAACCCGGAAGGAGCAAATTACATTTCATACCTGAATTATTATGATGAGATTCCGGGCACCAACCTTCATTATAGCAATATTGGTGTTGCACTGATGGGCTATCTGGTTGAGTTAATAGGTGATTCTACATTTTCATATCAAACACAGGAAAGAATATTTGAACCTTTACAAATGAATGAAACAACATGGTTCGTGTCGGAACTTGACACCATGCACATCGCCATGCCTTATTTCTGGAATGGGAGTGCTTATACAGCTTACGGGCATTATGGATATAGTGCATATCCTTGTGGTCAGCTTCGGACCGGCATTGACCAACTTACAAACTTTTTATTATGTTATCATAATGGGGGAACATATCTGGGACAACAGATACTTCAAAGCTCAACAGTTGAAATGATTCTAACTCCACAAATCCCTCAAATTAATCCGGATATAGGCTTAATATGGAAGAAATATACACTTGGTGCGAGAGAGATTTTGGGTCATTATGGAGGTGATGATGGAGTTATGACTTGTATGCACTTTTGTCTTGAAGAGAATTCGGCTGTAATAATTTTTGCAAACAGAGAAGATGTTATTGGTTACCAGATCCAGGAACTTTTATTTGATTACGCCGCAGATTCAATTAAAATACAATGCCTGCCCGAAGGTATTACTTTTAGCACCCAGCAAGAGATCGACAACTTCCAGATCAACCACCCTGGCTGTACAGAGATTGAAGGAGATGTGATTATCGAAGGAAATAATATTACTAACCTGAATGGGCTGAATGTTTTGACTACCGTTTTCGGAAATCTTTCGATAGGTGATTATTTGGGCAATCCGGTATTAAGTGATATTACAGGATTAGAAAATTTGAACATGACCGGAGGGAACCTTAAAATAATGTGGAATGTTAACCTGCCTGATTTATCCGGCTTGGTTGGCCTCAGTTCCATAGGAGGAGACCTGATAATTTCTACAAACGATGATTTGATAAACCTTTCTGGCCTGGAGAATGTATCTTTCATTGGTGGTACAATTAACATAGCATTTAACAATTCGCTCAAAAGCATCGAAACACTAAGCAACGTAACTTCATTAGGCAGAGGTGATCTTTTAATAAGGTACAATGATTCACTGATAAGTCTGACCGGGCTTGAAAACCTTACAGAGGTTGCAGGGTATGTAGATATTTCTGGAAATGGTGCGGAAACTCTAGCTGGATTAAATAATTTGATTACAATTGGTGGCCATCTGGAAATTGGGCACTCAGCATTAACAAGTATTTCGGAATTAGGTAATCTTTTATCAATCGGTGACTTGCTGTGTATTGAAGACAACAATAATCTGACCAGCTTAGCAGGATTAGAAAATATTGAAGCAAATACAATTGGTGATTTAACCATAATCGGCAACGACATTTTAACTTCCTGTGAAGTTCAAAGTCTTTGTAACTATTTACAAAGCCCGAGCGGAACAGTAAACATCTGTAACAATGCTGCCGGCTGTGACAATCCAGTTGAGATTGCAAGTAATTGTGGTAATATTTTGCCTTGCCTACCCTATGGAAACTATTACTTCTTTTCTCAGGAAGATATTGACGGATTTCAGTCAAACTATCCCGGATGCAGCGAATTAAAAGGATTTGTTATCGTCAGTGGGAACAACATTACCAACTTAAGTGGATTATCAATGATTACATCTATTAGTGGAGATTTTATAATTTACTCAAACAATTTGTTGACAGATTTAGCAGGACTTGATAATTTATCATCCATTGGTGGTTCACTAAAAATTTTAAATAATGGGCTAATTTCCCTGAATGGGCTTGGTAATCTTAGCTCCATAGGCGGGGAACTCAGAATTGGTGATGTTGAAGATGGAAATCCGGCCTTAACCAGTATATCAGCATTGGAAAACATTGATGCCGGAACAATTACCAAATTGTACATCAGGAATAATACATCACTTTCCTCATGCGAAACACAGAGTATTTGTGATTATCTTTCAACTCCAAATGCAGACGTTTTTGTTCTCAACAATGCCCCCGGCTGCAACAGCCGGCAGGAAGTAGAGCAAGCATGCATCTACCTTCAAATTGATGATGAGAACCAGGTCTCTAAACTTAACCTGACCATCTCCCCAAATCCGGTAAGCAACTTTGCCAACTTGACTATCACATCTGATTATTCGGGATTAGCCAGAATCGAAATTTACAATACCATGGGAACACTTTCAAAAACCTGGCAGCATAACATTGAGCAAACCAGTCAGAAGGAATTCTGTCTGAATCTAAGTGATATTCCGGCGGGGATTTATTTCTTCCGCTTGCAGTTGGCTAGTGAGTCGATTGTAAAAAAGATATTAAAGGTTGATTAAACCAAAAACCTTAGCCCCATTTGGTTAATAAAAACCCCGCCATCAACCACAAAGGGTAGATGAACGGGGCCTACTTGTAATCCTCCTGGAAAAATTTTGTCAGTTGCCCTTTGGGCGTCAAATGCGCTTCGCGCGTCATTGATGGTCATTGGACTGCGCCGTCATTTTGTATCATACAATCAATGACCATAAATGACCCTTCCCATTTTTTTAATCAAACGTCACTGTCCCCCCTTCGCTCATTTCGATGTAGTAAGCCTTACCAGGAATGAGGTTGCCAATAGTATTGATGTTCTTGGCTGGCCAGTATATCTCAGTTCCGGCCACATCCTTCAGCATAACAAAACCAACAACCCCACTTAACAAAGTTTCTGCATCGACAGGGCTTTTACTTAAAACCGGTAAAAGGTTTAATCCTGCGATGAGGTTGACCGTTTTATTGTCCGGATCAAATCCTGATATCGTTAGGTTATCCTCTCCGGTAAGTTTAATAATATATCCGCTGTAAACATCCCAGTCGCTAAGTGTATTAATATCTCCGGCCGGGTAGTACATTCCATCATCATTGTATACGATCATCATTGAACCAGAGATGGGATCGAAAATATTTATAACATCCGAATCCATTGGATCAACAAAACTTGATATTCCACTCCAACCAGCCGGCATACTCACCACCTGGTCGAACATTGCTTTGATGGTAATATTCCTGGAATTCCCGCCGCCGGAACCACGCAAAAATACCCCTGCCCAGCTATTCGAAACCGGAACCAGCCATTTGAGAGTAGGGTTGGTTTCGCCGGTGAAATTTTCACTATCCAACAAAACGCCATTATGATACCATTGGTAAGGTGAACCGCTAGATGGTGTAACAAACCAGGTGTCTGATGTAATTGGCTGACCTTCCATCAATACGATTTCCTGATCAACGACTCCATCGAAGGTTGTCCTGTAGTTATCCCAGGTTCCATTGTTCACTACATCCCCCATTACAGATGCTGTGAAATTTCCAGTCCCTTCAGAATTACTTACCTGCCCGTTATTGGTAAACGTGCCTGAAAGCATAGCAGTTGTTGATTGTGCGTCGCGGTTTTGCAATGTACCATGGTTCGTTGCATTTTGCAGTTCAATGGTTCCATAGCATCCAACAACACCATCAAGATAAACATCAGAAGCACTAACATTGTACATAAAGGCACCATCACTTAACTCAAGGCCAGCTCCATTTCCTCCGATTATGGTGGCCCGGTAAAGATAATCACCAGTTAAGTTTATTTCCCAACCACCCGATAAATCCAGCGCTCCATTGTTCTGGAAATCGACGAGCGTATTCACAAAACGTAGATCTGAATCAGCTATAATGTCTGCGCTGGTGTTGTAATTGTAAAAATTATCGCAGCTAAAATACATCCCTTCAGTACATGAAAAATGCTGATCGGTATCACCATACAAATAGATTTTATACACATTAAATATTCCATTATTTTCACAATCGCCATAGATATGGACTGTAAAATTACCCCCAACCGGCGACTTAATGATTTGACCATTATTAATCATTGCACCTGTAACAATCGTTGTCACGGATTGGTTGTTGCGGTTTTGCAATATGCCTTCAATTGTAGGATTATGTAATTCGCAATTACCATAGTTAGCCACAGTACCAGTAAAAATCATGTCCGAAACATGAGAATTATATAGATAAGCATCATCATTGAAATTGAAAGCAGAGCCATCCCCACCGGATACTTGCGCACGATAAAGTCTACCACCAGACATGCTTAAATCCCAACCAGCAGTCATATCCAGTGGATGGTTCTCCATATCGACAGCACAATTAGTAAAATTAAGGTCGCCATCGGCAACAATATTCCCGCTTACATTGTCATTATTAAGGGTTTCCAGATTAAATACTTTATCATTCAGGCATGAAATATACTGATCGGCAGTACCGGTGAGGTAAGCAGTCTTATGCGACCAAATACCATCGTTGATGATATCACCCGACATGTGCAAGGTTAAACTACCTCCACCTGGATTATTTCGGATGGTTCCATAGTTGTGGAAATAGCCATTTATGTAGGTTGTAACGGTATTGCCAATCCTGTTTTGTAAGGTGCCATTCACCGTAATATTTTCAAAAGTAGAGGTACCATAGTTATCCACTATTCCCTCGAAGGTTATGTTTGCAGCCTGGCTGTTGTAGAAATAGGAGTCGTTGCTGGAAATTAACTTACACTGTTCCTTTGCTAAGGCATTTCCTACCAGGTTGGCCCTATACAACTTGACATCATCAATGACCAGTGAGTGTCCTCCACTTAAATCCAGCACATGGTTTTCAAGATCGATGTCACAATTTTCAAAGTAAAGATCTGTAAGTGCGGTTGCATTTCCTATGGTGTTTTCGTTTTCAAATACTTCACAGGCAAACTTATTCATGTTCAGGCAACTTATTTGCTGATCAGCAATGCCCTTTAATTTTGTATTTTTATTTGTCCAAATGCCGTTGTTAATAATGTCCCCACCTATTTCAAGGTAAAAGGTCCCAGCGTCAGGTGAGTTGATGATCTGTCCGTTATTGGTCAGGCTTCCGTTTACAACAAGTGTATTCCACTGGGAGGAATAATTATAGATTGTACCTTCAAGCACCAAATTATCAAAAGAAACTGCGGAAGATAAAATACATTCACCATTAAGGATAACATCTTCGGCATCTACAACATAGAGGTTGGCATTGTTTGAAAGCGTTAATTCACAAAATCCTTTATTTGCTGTTTCAAGGACAATGTTTTGTAATTTTCCACCATCCAGCGAAATGGTTTGTCCAGTCTCCATAATTAACTTATGAGTGCTAAAATCAACAGTAGTGTTTACAAAATTTAAATCCGACAATGCAGTAACATCGGCATTTGCATTTTCATTATCGAAGTTTTCTCCGGTAATTGGCCCGTTGCTTGAAATAGACTGCGGACCGGTTCCTTCGAGATAGGTGCGGTAAGCATCCCATTCTCCATTATTCACCATATCCCCGATTATCCGTAGTAGCAATCTGCCATTTCCTTCAGGATTATCACGCAGTGTACCTTCATTGGTAAATGTTCCATATGTATAGAGGTTCCGGTCGTAACTGCCATAAACCTGAACAAAACCTGAGGGCGCAATTGTAACATCTGTAAAATCAGCTAACACAATCCTGCAAATACCATCCATGGTCATCTGGTGAACTTCCACCCCTTCAAGACGAGCATTGTTTGCCATAGTCAGTGTGTTGGATAATTCACCATCAAATACAACATCATAAACTGATGATGTGCCATTTAACCCATCAATATCCACATCCACACCAGAATTAAATTGGAATATCCGATCGTTAAAGTGAAGGTAGGCATTGGTTATTACAAGATCAGAATTAAGGATTACTGGAGAGTCGGAATATTCGGCCAGTAACCGGATACATGTAAATTCGCTATTCGCCCCAAGTGTCCATTCCTGGGTTTGATCTCCAATGAAACTCAGCTCATAGTTGGTCATCAATCCATTGAGTATTAAATCTCCTGCCACGTGTACTTTCAGGGCATCATCATCAATATCGTTGGCAACTACAGCACCCTCCGGGATATTTACATCTCCTCCAACAGTAAGGGTACGGCCACCATTAGATCGCAGTGTATCGTTAACAAATATATTTCCTGTAAAATTTACAAGCCCATCAATGACTGTCACATCAAACAAATTGATGTTTTCAACATCAACAGTTGTTGTACGCAATCCTGCCTGAGCATTCATGTATAAATTTATAGTACCTTTTGAGCTTGTTGTTAGTACCATCGAGTTTGCATAACATTCGTTGTTAAAAGTAAAATTTGCACCATCATTCATCTGCAATTCCCTGTTGTAAAAGGAACAATAAACATTATCAAAAACCAGATCGGTGGTTGCAATAATCGGGAATTCAGAAATGGCAAATTCAAACTGGTAACAAGCCAGGGTCTTTCCTGCACCAAGTGAAATTTGCTGCTGTTGATCGGCGTTACGCATGGTGAGGTTATAATTGGAAATGGTACCGTTATTCACTACGTTTCCATGAGCGTAAAGATAAAAACGTGATGCACCATCCGTAAGAGTACCTGAGTTTGAAAAATCCCCATGAACTGAAAGGGAGGCATCACCCGGCCAGATATTCCATCCATCCAGTTTTGCACCCAATCCAATGGTCAGGTTATGACATTGCTTTGAAGCATTGGGCCAATGTGGCCCAATAGCAACCTGATGCAGAATAATCACATCATCGCCTATGCCGGGAACATTGCCCTGGGTATTTCCCCAGGTTTCGTCGATACCCCACGAACCATCTTTTACGGAGGTGTAAGTGGTGGCAGAAAGTTGCAAAGCAACAAAAAAGGTAAACAAAATGATTACCAGCATTTTTGTAAAAGAATAGATATTTTTCATTGTTTTTTGGTATTTGTAGAAGGTTAATAATCGAGAGAGTAAAACATATAATATGTTCCCGATTCGATAAAAAGGTTAACATAAAATGTGAATTAATTTGGAAATTTGTGGATTTGTAAATTTGAAAATAGAATCAATTCGCAAAAAAAGCGGGTCGCTTTTACCAATACAACCATTCTTCTATGTGCCCTATCCCCATAATATCTAAGGTAGGCAAGTTCCTTATGCCATAAGCCCAATACCATTTTTCTGAATCCCAAACAGAAGTTTTTGTGTACACTTAAATTGATTTTTTTTGCAAAAAATATAGTTTCATGTTAACCTTTCTATAAATTTGAGCACTATTTAAATAGTAAAGCCCATGTCGCCAAAAGCGAAAAAGCGTTACAACAACAACGAAATAACTACAATGATACGGGAGGGAGGCCTTGCACACAGCCGTGCCAAGGATTATCTGATTCGTTTGTATTCGGCAGGGTTTTACCATGAGTTAAGATCGATACTGAGGTTTGAGGAATTTGAGGATTTATTGATTGAAGCATTACACAGCCTTGCAGAAAACCTGCGCAGTGAGGATATTGAAATTCAAAGTATTGGTGCATACTTAAAAAAAATACTGAAGAACAAGGTTAACAAATATTTAGACCAAAAATCACGGGAAAGAAATTCGACCCAAATGGCGATGGAAACAGAAAATATCGTTACAGATTCTGATAAGGAAATTTTTGACAGCAACCTGCGGCTGATCTTCAAACTATTGAAGGATATGCCCGAGCACTGTCGCAACCTGATCATGATGAAATATTACGACGGCCTGAGCCATAAAGAGATTGCAGAAAGAATGGATATCACCGTAGAATCGTCGAAGGTGGAATTATCGCGATGCAAAAGACAATTGCTAAACAGGATCAACAAACACCTTAAATAAATGGAACAATCAGATCATAAGGAAAATATACTGCGATACATTAAAGGTATCATGTCCAATGAAGAGAAGGTGGAGTTTGAAAAAAAACTGGAAACAAATGAAGCTTTAGCCGATGAGATGATGTCGTATGTTGTGAATAAATATGAAGATGAGAGGTTGCGGTTGGAAATTCAGAAAACCCATAATCACTTCCGTATCCTTCGTAACAAAAATCTGCTCAAGTGGGCAGCCTTGATTTTGATATTCCTGTTGCCGGCTGGATATTTTTTTCAGCAACATATTCAAAATTCCGGATCGCTGAATACTGATTATTATGCTGATTACCCGGCCCAAACAGGTTTGCGTGGCAACTCAAGTATTGATCAAAGTGAAATAATCAGGCATGCCTTTCAACTTTATGCGAGTGATGATTTTGAGGAGGCTGCACAATCATTCCTGCAAGCATCAGACATCCCCGACATTAATAACAAAAGCAAACTTCAACTCTATACAGGCATCTCCCTGCTGAGAACCAAGAACCCTGAGGATTATCAATTGGCGTCTCAAAAGTTCAGGGAAGTACTCTCTACCAGGAATGAATTCAACCAGGCTGCCGGGTGGTTTCTGGCAATAACCCAATATGAAAGCGATGATAAGGATGAGGCCAAAGTACTTTTTGAAAAAATTGCAACAAACGAAAATCATTACAACAGTAAAAAGGCAAAGGAAATACTGGAAGAGAAGTATTGATCCTGAAGATTGCCTGACTTAAAAGGCATTCATATATCCTGGAAAATGTAGCCCCTAAGTTTCGATTCATCTGTGTCTTCGTGTCTCAGTAGTTTCATTTTCTAAAACCACAGGGGCGCAAAGAATCGAAAGCATTTACTTTTGAGAAGATTTGTTCTTCCTTATTCCTAAAATCAACAGCAAAATCAAAAGCCCTCCACCAACAATCCACATTACTATTTTCGATGAGAAGAGTCCTGAATGAAATTCAATGGGCCTGGTATCGCCAACCAGAATAAAATTGGCCCAGTAAAACGGATGCGCAAAATGTGGGTCGGCATTTTGGAGGTATTTGAGTTTACTTTCTCTTAAAGCCAGGTCCAATGGCTGACGGTTTTTAATCCCTTCAAAAAAATCGACAATAATATCTTTGGATGTTTGATCGTCGGCCCACCACATGGTAGAAACAATGGAGGGAACGCCCGCCTGGTAGAAAGCCCGGGTTAAACTCATCACACCTTCACCGAGAATTAGTTTGCCATAGGCTGTATTACATGCGCTTAACACGGCCAGGCGCGCATTAATAGGCTGGCTGTAAATTTCGTAAACCTTGAGTTTATTGTCATCTTCATCGGCGAAATCCTGTGAAAACAACAACATCGACGACATGGGATTCTTAAGATCAACAACTGCATGCATGGCCATATGTAACACTGTTGAATTTTGGGCATGTTCTTTAAAACTCATTTCGTTGGCAGCTTTATCAATATATATGCGCCCGTTTAGCATTTCCCCAACCAGTTCCACCTCGCTGGTATTGGCTTTTAATTCTCCTAAACCACGCAAATAGGGCCTGATCTCCTGTTTGTCAAGCATCGCCACCTGTACACTATCGTAAACAGGTGCAAAGCCAGCATAGGTATTTGATGCCGACATTCTATATGGCTGATTAAGTAGTTGGGATGCTGAATACAGCTGATGTATCTGGTAGTCGTAGATCAGATACCTCAGATTTTTATAGTTAATGTCATTCCCTATCGGCTTCTGGGTGATCAAAGCATCGAAGGGTACAAAATTGAAAATGCCATCAGGAACAATGATCATCTTTTCCCTGCCTTTGATAAATAACTCAATATCGCCACCAAAAAGCAATTCGTGTAAGGCAAAACTACAATTGATAAAATTGGCATAGTTGCTTGAATCGTCATGATTAATCAGGGCTTCGAACTTCACAGAGCTATACAGGCCGTTCACCAGTTCGTTTAATGCCATATAATGAGCTTGTTTTTTAACAACCTTAAAATCATCAGCACTGATCAAAATTGCAAATACCTCGGAATGACCCTGAACAAATTCGATAAATGTAGTGTTGCTATCCAGCGATTGTTGAATCAGATTAACGCTAATATCATTTTGGGCTATTGGTTTATTGCCCGGACATGAGGCCATCATTTCTGAAAGGTTTTGCTGTTTTTGTTTCTGCAGATCGCGGAATTCATGTTGTAAGGCAATAACTTCCACAGGTTGGGCAAGGTCCTGCTTTTCCAATAATTCGAGCAAAGTATTCTGAGTGGATGCAATTTTTACATCAAGTGCATTTTGTCTGCTGATGAGCTGATCAGGAAGACCAATGCTCGATTCCATCAGATCTTTCCTCATATCCGACATACAATTGTAAAGACGGCTATCTTCAATTAAAGAAATCGCCCTGTCACGATAACCCTGGCCAGGAAAAACTGAATCAGCAAACAGGTAAACTTCAAAGGCAAACTTCGACATGTCAGAAATTTTCTTTGCCCAGTTCCCAAACTCAACGGTCAGATGTTCATCATCTAAAAGTTTTTTGGCAGTATTAATGGCCAGCATCGAAGTTTCAAGAACATACAACAAATCTTCCTCTTTTTGAAACAATTCGAATTGTATTTTCTTGGTTTTCGCTTTTCCAATCAAGGCTTTCATGTAAAAATTATAATCAATCACATCCAGGCCAATGGGGTTTTCATAAATGTTATCCGGTGAAAAACCAGGCACACTGTGCTCGATGGCTTGTTGATAATAATTCAGAACAATTTCCTGACCTTCCATCTCGTCTGTTGAAAGCCGCCCGGCAAGATTTAATGCTGCATGAATGGTCATGGGGTGATGGGGGCCCCGGTTTTCCAAATGGGTTTGATAGGCCTTGTTAAAATAATATAGACCAGAATCCACTTTTGACTGTGAAGTATAACATACAGCCAGGACATTATAACAATTGCCCCTTTTAACGTTTGCCGGATCCTTAAGTTCGATAAGTATCTTAGCATCATTTAAAATAGTTATGGCTGAATCGATATAAAGTTTAGCAACTGATTTATCGTTGTAGAAGGTTTGATAATACTTGTTCAAACCCAATTGAAACATGTTGATGGCAGAATAAATGTTGTCTTTTCCAAATAATTTTTGATTTAGCAAAAACGCCTTTTTAAAATACCTTGAAGCAATCGTACTCGTACTTTCGCCATGATAATACCTTACGAATTTTTCATCGAACATATGCTCATAACAAATTCCCAGCTTTTCGTAGAGAATGGCTACCCTATGGTTTTCTTCACCGGAAACCAGTATATGGTTATCCAGCACAAAATTGTAATAAGCAATTGCCGTACGGTATTCCCTGATTTCTTCATATACATCTGCAATCGACTCATAAAGATCGGTGTCCAAAATGGATTGATGTTCTCCTGAACCTTCCAAAACTTCAAGGCCAAACTGGAACGATTCAATCGCCTGATCGAAGTTGCGTAAAAGAAACAGCCCCCTGCCGGAGTAAAATAGAATTTCGGCAATTTGTCCGGGATTATTCTTTAACAAGGACTGACTACAATTAATGGAAGTCTCCAGGATATTGTTGAAAGCAGAATCAAAATATAGTTTGCTATCTGCATGAGGATAAAATAGAATATTTCCTCCTGAAACAAATTCGGGGCATTTGTTAAAACTGCTTCGCCAGGATGAATATGCCTTTTTGATGACATAAAGTGCCTGGTCAGGCTTACCGTCTTTCAATAAATCCAAACCTTCAAAAAACTGTTCTCTGTTGTTTATTGTATCTTTCGGGCTATCTTCCTGAGCAGCGTTTACTGCAAAAACAGCACATAGTGAAACTATCACCAAAATAAAGCGAAGAGAGTTATAAATACTATTGCAAAAAGGCCCAGCCACCAGGTAAAATTTTCAATTTGGAAAACGAGAAATCAAAAATATTAAAAATTTTTCTAGTGAGAATGATTTTCAGGATTTTATATCTGTGCTGTTTCCTCGAAATCCGAGGTTCATTCAAAGTGGAGGAAGTGATGAGAAACTCACATTACCCGCGTGCCCAAACCCGAATACACATTCAGGACAAGTATCAATACTTTTTTAAAAGATGGATGAATGTTATCAATTCCTGAGATTCAAGAGCAAGTTGAATTTACAGAAATCATTTTGTGAAATAAGAAATAATCGAACCGCTTAATGATTCAGCATCAGGGGATACTGCTCATCTGCTTCCGCTACTCGTTTTCTACCAGCACTATAATCTCGGTATGAGTCAAAATACCAAACAACGCTGCCCTCTTACGGTATAAAACATTTGATATTCTTTCCCTGAGTAAAACAGTGTTTGTATTAAACTCATGTAATTTTTTCAATTCTTCGATGCCGGATTTTAAATCTTCGATGCCCATATCTTCTTGCTTGCCCGAACTCCTGTCGACACCCATGAAATATATAGCCATAGGGCTGATCCGGTTTACCTTAAATTCCTTACCATGTCCGATGCCTAAGAAAAAACCATCTTCGGTGAGTTTAGTTTTAATGACATCAATGAGGTGATCTGCCGATTTTGTTATGTATTTCCTATTGAATGTGTAATTGCTCATACTATAATTTTATGTTTATTTTTCTAATTCGGCATTTGATTGCTGATATGAATTTACTGTTATCCATAATTTTACAAAAGTAGCAACTTTAGCAACAAATAAAAAAGAATGGGGCAGGTAAAATTTATTTGCAAAAGCTGAATTATGGCCACAGATCATGCCACAGGCAGAAAGCAGTACTTTTTGCAGAGTATCTTTTTTAAATTGTTTTTATTCATTCTGGTTACAAAACCCTGACATTTCTGATTGGTTTTTGAAAATTGTATTTGGATAAATTTTAATCGAAAAAATAATTGTGTTGCTGAACTCAGTTAATTATTCAGCATTTCTGAGGTTTTCAAGCAAAACAAGAAATTAAGAGAAAAACCTGATGGTTTAAAGAAATGATTGGTAACTAAATGGCAAAAAACAAGCCCTGCCTCTACAATTCCGATAATCCCGAAAGCTTTCGGGATCAGAAGACAGAAGCAGGGCTAAACCTGTAATCCTACTTTTCAGGTTATTATTTTAGTTGATGATCAACTTTTGAAAATAAGTTTGCCCTTCGCTCTCAACTCTGATGAAGTATATTCCTTTAGCCTGGTTGGTAAGGTTAATCGTACCGGAAGACAGCATTTCAATTTGCCTGATCTCATTTTCAAAGGCATCGAAAACAGAAATAGTTGCACTTTCTTTCAACCCATCAATGGTTAACATTCCCTGAGTTGGGTTAGGGTAGATATTTACACCTCTTATTGTTGACGTGGTAATTGTAACATCAGAAATTACAGACATCCCATTACCGAGAAACATGCCTGAGTGATCAAATTGACTATCGTATGAAATACCCAGTTCAACTTCTTCTTCCGAAGGAGTAGCTATAAATTTGAAAGTGATTTCTTCATCTTCAGCGTATCCATCTTTTATTATTGTGGTTGGATCATCGCCAAACAAGGTTATCGAAGTATTAGCTCCTATTAATAGTGTTGCTCCATAGCAAACCCCGTCTTCATTACTGGCAATAAGGTAACCGTTAACCAACAGGTCATTTGTATACAAAACTTTTGAAGGAATAGCTATGGTGTGTGTAACAGCTGTTTTGGTTATCTCAAATCCAAATAAATCTTCCGGTATATCTCTGCTGATACTCATCTGTTTTAATCCATTACAAGCAGGGAAGGTGATATTTTCTTCACTGCCCAACAACACGAAATAAGCTTTACCCGGCTCTAGCAAGGTAAGGGAATAAATTTCGAACTCTGGCCAAAACACTGCGGTACCGGCAACTTCCTTAACCAACTCCACATTGACATTTTGAAATAATTCTGTTACATCAGCATTGCATTCACTTATCACCGGAATCAGGTTCCAACCTGTTGCAAGTTGAAGGGTTTGGTTGGTTTCCTTTGTACCGGAAATTGTTAGTTCAAATGCATCAGTAGCTTTAATTTGATATCCCTTGTGTGTATCCCAGGCTCCAAGCGTATTTATATTTTGTCCGGGCCAAAACATGCCATCAGCATTTTGGAGAATAACAAGGTCAGACAGAACAGGGTTAAACAATGATTCCATACTTTCGGAAACCGGAATTACATGGGTAGAAATTCCTGACCAGCCTGTAGGGATAAAAAGGGTTTCCGAAGCTGCGCATTCTATCCTGAAATTATCCCAGTATGCTGATTGGTTTCCCCAGCAATATAAACCAGCTTTGCCAGAAGTGAAAGTGTTATCGTAAACTGAGAATATCTCATCCCCGTCAATAGCGACAACAATTTTACCATTGTCCGAAAGGATTCTGAAGCCATACCACTGGCTGGTAATGTATGGGATATCATCTTCTGCCAGGATAACTTCAATCCCATCAACCCATTTCACAAGTTTACGGACACCATCTTCCTTATCCCACAAAAACATATACATGTTCTGTTCATCCTGCCAGTTAAAAACAAATCCGATATAATCATTATCAGTTGATTTTATATCACAGCTTAATAAATAATTCTCCCAAAGAAAACTTCCGGTGACGGCAAAACATCCATCCAAAAAGTCATTTGATGTGTAATGATTAGAACTTTGCCTGAGTTGGCCGTTGGATTCACTCCATGTTCCATTTTTGAATACATAAGCAGGATATATGGTATTGTCATCAAAATTATCCTCAAATTTCAGGCATTGATCTATTGCAAGTATTTCTATCAGTTCGGTTTTGATTATCGAATCTTCACCAAAATGATTGCCTACCTTAAGTTTAACATCGAATATTCCGGATGTTTGATAGGTATGCATCGGGTTTTTTTGGATACTGGTTTGCATATCACCAAAATCCCAATGCCATAAGCTAGGGCCTGATTGCGATTTATCCATGAACTGTATTGGGTTTCCAATAAAATCTATCTGGCTTGGGACAGTAAAATCTGCTGTTGGTGGCAAATTACTTACACAAAAATTATCGAGCCAAACCACCTCAGTTCCATCAAAAAATTCAATGGCTATTTCCATATGGTCAACCCAGTTCAATAATTCATCCCAGGTACCAGATTCCATTATCCAATAGCTTTCATCAATGGGGAAGATAAATGTATGCCACTGATGGATGGCTTCAGCTACGGATTCGTTACTCAACAGGAATTTAGCTGATCCATCAGGGCCAGAAATCCTGATAAGATACTCCTTAATCAATGGATCTCCTGTATGTGAACTAATATTCACATCCATTATAATGTGAGCAGCATAACCATCAAGTTGAGTCCAGTCGCCAAGATATTTAACGGGAGGGTAGGCAGTCGAAACACCCGATCCATCACTTATTTTTATACTCCGCCCGGGCTGCCCGGAAAAGGTTGTGTTACTTACACCTCCGGTAGACACAAAAGACCATCCATCATATCCACCATCATCAAAATCGGAACAAATCACCGGAACAATGGGTATAATTTCCGGGGTAATGGAGAGAGTAACATTATCTATTCTCACATACTCGTCTCCGTTAATGTACTCAGCCGTTACTATAAATGCTGTGATTTGTTGTAACAATAAATCCCAATCTCCGGAAACCGACCAATTGGCAGGGTCAAGAAATGCAGTATATGTTGTCCAGGCATCAAGGGTAGGCTGTGCGCTCTGAATTGCTGTGGCTTCACCGCCAGGACCTATGATTTTAAACACAAACGAATTGGAGATATATCCTCCGCTTGATCTATGAAGGAATATATCAGCAGAAACATAATCGCTTGCTGTTGACCCCGAAGCCCAGTTTCCCATGAACTTTGGGGGAGCAAGGGCATAATTTATGTCACCTGTGGCATCATCATCAACACGAAAACATGGGGCCGGGTTGCCAGCAGTTTCCTCCCAATAGAAAGACCCATCCCCTTCTGAGCGCCAGTTTTCTGCATTGTCTGTGAAATCGGAAACGACCTGTGCCATTAAGGTACCGATCGATAGAATTAAACCAAAAGTGAAGTAAAAAACATATTTCATGATAAATGGATTTATATGGAACAATCTGTAATATTCATTAAGCCCACCGCCATCATTCTATTGTAAAATTAAATAAAATGACGACAAACAAAAAACTAAACTCAAAATTGTTGTCAGGTTGAAGCCCTACCTCCACCCTTTAGCATAACCGTATTCAACCAGGTTCAGGAAATAAGCTCCAGGGTTTTGAAAACCCTGGAGGCTTAGATCAATTTAAAATCAATTTCCTAAAACGGGCCTCTCCTTTATCTTCAATACGAATAAAATAAACCCCCGTCGGCTGGCCGGTAAGGTTTATTATTCCGGTAGTCAACAAATCAAACAGTTTCACTTCTTCGCCAAAAGCATTAAAGATTTTGAGTGAAGAACTTTCTTCGAGCCCTTCAATGTTGAATATACCATTGGATGGATTGGGATAGATTTTTATCCCATCACCAGGTTCAGAGTGTATTTGGAAACCAGTTATGCCTGTTGCAACAACAGACGATAACCCCTGGTTATTAAATACCCGTTCAGCATTTGGCATTGCAAAATCGAAAGTTACATCCAAATCAAATTCTTCTCCAGTTGCTATTTTCATCCATCTGAACTCAATGGATTCATCCTCAGCAAAGCCATCCTTTATTTCTGTGGTAGGATCATCACCAAATAAAATCATCACATGGTTCTGATTGGTATCTTCCACCTCAACAACTCCACATAAGCTACCGGCCTGATCGAATGCACCAACATAATCTCCTTCTTCTATTTCAGTTATCGCGTCTGCCATGATTGAAACCATATGGCCGGAAGGGGTCATTTTGATTTCACCCCAGGGAACTGAGATATTATTTGTGTTCCTCATATTCCCGGACTTGGTTTTACCATCGCAGGCAGGGAAGTTGAATATCACCTCTTCAGTAAGCCTGATTTTATAGGCTTTACCTGGTTCGAGGAACTCAAGTGTGAAAACATTCGCATCCGGCCACCACACTTTGGTCCCGATCAAATCAGTTGCGATGGTAATCTTATCCATTAATGGCCCGAGTAATTCATTTGCACTCACATCACAAGGGCTAAGTACCGGCAAATAATGCCAACCTTCTGGAAGCGTAAGTTCAGTATCAGTGAATTCAGTGCCGGTAATATCCATATCGAAGCCTTCGTAAACCTTGATCGCATAACCAGTTTCGTTATCCCAATTACCAATGGTGTTTACACCGGCATAAGGCCAATAAAGTGAAACAAGGTTTTTAAGGATAATGAGTTGATCAACATTGGTGACGAACATATTCTCAACATCCGGATCAGAAGGAATGAGGTAAGTTGAAATGCTGTTCCATCCCGTTGTGAAAGAATAATTCTGGAAATAAGCTGCCTGCAAACTGAATAATTCAGATAGACACAAATCTCCAAAACTGCCTTCGCATGGCATTTCCGGATTGTAAATTGCTTTCGCAGAATAAACCTCCATCCCATCACAATCATACAACTTCCACCTTAATAATTCGCCAGTAGCAAAACCATCTTTTTCAGGAGTGAAAGGATCATCACCATAGGCATTAACAGCAACATTAGAAACACCATTCCACTGTACTACGCCGCCACAGGCTTCATCCCCATTGTCATCCAGATAGAATACGCCAATCCAGTCGCCCATTGCCAGGGCATCGCCAAAAATATTTGGGTTTGCAGCCAAAGGAATATTGACGCTGTGCACCTGTCCTGTAACAGCAAACTCCCAGCCGGCAGGCAATTCACATGGGTTTTCCTGGTAATGTATGGCAGTTAATGCCGAAAATCCGAATGGCACAAATGTACCGTCATGATCGGCATAATTCTGGTCGTATTCAACATTGATATTGCTCATCAACCCAGAAGCCGCAGAGAATAATTTCCAACTGATCATTTCCCCAGTAGCAAAGCCTTCTTTAATATCTGGTGTAAACTCATTGTCGCCATAGGCAAACATTTGATTGGCCTGACCTGCATTATACAACATTGTTCCAGCACATTGTTCGTGTCCGGAATTGTTGATAAAGAAGACTGCCAGCATATCGCCATTAGTCAACGGTGGTAAACCTGTTGGAACAGAAATGATGTGACTTACGGATGTTGGAATGAATGACCAAGCGGGATACACAGTAACCTGGTAATCTTCAACCTCACCATCTTGTGCCAACCCACTAAATGTAAGTCCCTGCTGTGAACCAAACCTGAACCGTACAAAGGTACTTCCGGTTGATGCGGACGAGGGTAATAAAAAGCTAAGGGTATTCACACCTGCACTCAGTGACTGGTCAGTAAATATTTGATCATTAGCATCGCCCCAATTGCCATTTTGATTAAAGTCCATCCATGCATTGAGGTACCCATCAACTGAAGCCGCAATCTGTATTGTTGCCACTCCACCAATAAACAACGTATTTACGAAACTCACGCCATCTTCGTCATCGACATAATTGAGATCATCGCCTGAGCCATCTATCGACTGCAATCCATCTAACTCAATATCGATCAAATTTCCCATCCAGGTGAGGCCATCATTTACGTGACGAGCACCATCGCTGGCAAGCAGAGTTGGGTAAGGCCCATCCGGGGCATCACCATAGTCCCAGCCAAGTGCTTCGCCCTGTCCTATTTGTACAGCATAATCTTCCACTTCGCCATTGTCGGCGAGTCCATCAAATGATAGCGGTCCGGTATAATCGCGGAAACGGAAGCGGAGATATGATTTTCCAGCCACAGCAACAGCAGGAACATTAAAGGTAAGTGTATTTAATCCTGAAACGACGGGTTGCATAATGAAAATGTGTTCAATCGGTGCAAACCAGGAATTATCCAGGTTGAAGTCCATCCATGCATCAAGGTATCCATCCACCGAAGCAATTACTTCAATGGTTACCGTGGAACCCGGAAAAACAGAATCAGGCAAATTAACACCATCTTCATCATCCCCCAAAGAGGGATAGAGAAGGTCGATATCATCACCACTTGCAGTTGTATTGGGTTGCCCGTCAGGTTCGGCATCAATCAAATTCCCAAGAAAAATATCAGGATTAATGATATGGGCAGCACCATTGCGGGCTATAGTGGTAGGATATGAAAGGAAGAATGGTTGGTTGCTTTCGGGTGCATCACCAAAATCCATTGAAGGCTGCGAGCCATCCGTAATCTCTACCAAATAATCTTCTACCTCACCATTCTCGGCAGCACCTTTATAATTCAAAGGTTCATCATAATCCCTGAAACGGAATCGGATGTAAGAAGATCCGGGTGCAGCTGATGTGGGGATATTAAATGACAAACTGTTGGTCCCGGCAGAAAGTGGCTCAATAGTAAAAATATGCTCCGAAGCTACTGTCCATTCGCCATCGGCATCGAAATCCATCCATGCATCCAGGTAACCGTCAGTACTTGCCACAACATCTATGTTGCAAGCTGATCCTGATTTGATCTGGCTGGTAAAGCTTACACCATCTTCATCGTCACCTGCTGAAGGATAAACCAAATCAAAATCATCACCTGTTGCTGGAAGGTCAGGTTGTCCATCGGGCTCTGCATCTACAAAGTTTCCAAGGAAGATACTCGAAACGATAGCGTGTCTTGCACCATTGCTATTCAAAAGTGTAGGATACAAATTTGTTCCCATTCCATCAGGTGCATCACCAAAGTCCCAACCATCGGCTGGTGTTTGCACAATCTGCATCGAATAGTCTTCCACCTCACCATTATCGGCAGTTCCCTTAAAGGTTAATGGCGCTGCATTATTGCGAAAACGAAACCGAATAAATGACTGGCCGGCATCTGCCGTTGAAGGTACGGTAAAAGACAATGTGTTGATACCTGCGTTGAGTGGCTGCGCAGTAAAAATATGCTCGCTGGCTCCACCCCAGTTTCCATCCAGGTCAAAGTCCATCCATGCATCAAGGTATCCGGAAACTGAAGCCTGTACCTGTATTGTTGTTACCGACCCTGCTGATGCAGCAGCGGGTAGAGTTACCCCATCTTCATCGTCTCCCAGTGAGGGATAAAACTTATCTGTATCATCGCCATCTGCCAGCGGGGTAGGTTGGCCATCGGGCTCAATATCAATCAATGTTCCAAGGTAAATACCGGGTACAAAAAAGTGACGTGCACCATCATCGCTCAATAAAGTAGGATAACTGTGGAGGTCGCCACCCTGAGGGGCATCACCAAAATCCCAACCTTCGATGGTATTTTCTTTGATTTCAACCGTATAATCTTCCACCTCGCCATTGTTGGCAAAACCATTAAATGAGAGTGGAATGGCATCGTTGCGAAAGCGAAAACGAAGATAGGATTGACCTGGAACAGCTATGGCCGGTACAATAAAAGTCAGGTTGTTATTTCCGGCGACTAAGGGCTGAGCAATAAAAATATGTTCGTTTGGATTAAACCAGGTATTATCGAGATCAAAATCCATCCAGGCATCCAGAAACCCATCTACCGATGCTTTCACATCGATTGATACAGCTGTACCGGCAAAGACTGAAGCAGGTAGCAAAACTCCGTCTTCATCATCGCCAAAGGATGGGTAAAGTACATCATTGTCATCGCCATCAGCTCCAACTGTTGGTTGGCCATCCGGTTCGCCGTCGATCTTATCACCAAGAAAAACATCAGGATCGATGTTATGTGCAGCGCCTCCGTTTGCCAGTGTTGTTGGATAGGAAAAGAATATCCCTCCAAGCTCCGGTGCATCACCGAAATCAATACCTTCCGGTAATTGTATGATGGTTAATGTCATACATGAGGTTTCAGGCTCAGTGCATGGCTCAATAGGACTGGCAGTCAAACAGAGATCAACTTCACCATTCTCTTCATCAGCTGTTCCGGGAATATAGGAAGGATTAACCAGTGTGGGATCGTTAAACGCCCCATCACCTGATGTAGTCCACATTACAGCACTATAGCTTGTAACCCATGCAGAGCTGATTTCAAATTCATCTTTGGCAACGATTGTGAAGTTGTTACCTGCATGCGCAGTAGGTTTTTCCTGCATTACCAGTGTCATGCAGTCCATTGCATCTGCCTTTCCATCGCCACTAAAGGCAGTCAGGCAAAGTTCTGCTCCCCCTGAAAGTAAATCTTGTGGGCCGGCAGAATAGAGTGCATCCAGCCGGGAAGGATCATCAAAACTTCCATCACCTGATGTTGTCCATTCAAGCGAACCGTAATTCTCTGCGCTGGCATTGGCAAGATAATAGGGTATTCCCTCGCAAATGGTATCATCCGGACCAGCATAGGCCAGGGGGTCACCAATATCAATCGGGAAACCAAAAGCCCCGGTTTCTCCGGGCAGATTTGCTATAAAAGTAGCCTCGCCAGAACCCCTGTCCAATTTTCTCAATTGGGGCCCTACAAAATCTTCGAATGCTGCCAGGTAGACCTCGTCACCAACCGGGTCATAACCCATGCCCTGTGCATAATTACTATCAAATCCTGCAGCACCCAATTCAGTTATCGTTCCGGCAGTAACATCAACAACATAAATAAAATCGGTTTCAATATCTAATACATAAAGCATCCCGGAAGCATCAAATGATGAACTGATCGCGGCAACCAATTCCAGGTTCAAAAGCTCCTGGATGATACCAGTAGCCGGATCGAAACCATATAAAAAAGATTGTGCTTCATCGGTAGCAATAGCATAAAACTGCCCGGTAGATTTATGAATCGACAAACTCGTCCATACTCCTGTATCCATCGGACAAGGCAAATCGACAATGAACGATTCTACACCTGTTGTTATATCAACCACTTTTAATGAATCGTCGTTGGCATCAATGATCCACATCTGTTGGGTATCTCCCGGGGCAAAATCGCCACAGAGAGCGAGGTAGTTGGCCGGACTAATGGTTGTAAAATCGGTAGGCACATCGATATCAAATGAAAACAGGCTTGTTGCCCAAAGATCATTTCCATAGGCAAGGGAACCCCGTGAACCAGCATTTGGAAAATATGGTTTTACAGGTCTTTGCTTAAGTATTGCCTTACCAGGATCAACCGGCTGGACACTGAGAGATTTCTTGCTTTTCTCTTCTTCTTCACCGGTCGAAAATACAGTGCCAGGAAGAAGAATTACAGCCAGCACAAGTAGTATTGCTATTTTGTTAAAGTATTTCATACTTAACTCCTTTTTTTTTAACCTCACCTTTACCCTCTCCCCCACCAGCCAAAACGAATTCGAGACTGGGAGGAAAAGATTTACAGGCATGAGGTGATGAATTTTATTGATTTTCAACTTTAACAAGTTTACCTTTCTGTATAAACCCCGACTCGGGATCGGTAATGGTAACAAAATAGATTCCTCTGCGAAGTTGTTGAACATCCAGCTCAAATCCACCAGCAACGATAGTTATTGAGAGTTCGTTTACAACCTTCCCATTGATATCAAATATTTCAATCCTGCTGTTGCCATCGGTGTTGTTGAAAAACTCAATATAGGCTGTGTTTTTTACGGGATTGGGATAGATGTTGAGATAGCTTCCATCACCTTCGATGCGCTTGATATTATCTGTCCACAATACATCAGGAACAATAACTTCATCCACAATATGATCTCTATGATCCGATACATTGTTGAGTAAGGAAATGGCCAGGTTAGCGTGAACCGATTCTTCAGCAACGATCATCTTCATGTTTTCGATATCCTGGGCTGAAAAATCATCCCATCCATAAGCGATAGCATCCAAATCATAAAGTGACAGGATCTTATAATTCTGTTCATCATGTGTAATAGGCATGAACATTTCCATAGAAGCTCGGGCATTCGGGTAATCGGCATTTCTGTAATGGAAATTGTACATCAAAAGGGCCTCATGGCTTTGTGTTAGATCAGTAAGCTGGATGATTTCATTTAACAATTCCATATCCGGGTTTTCCATCGAGGCCATAATCATGTTGGCGTGCTCGAATTGTGTAGGCGAAGATTTTAATGATTCCTGATAGCCGGGCACCAGAAAATAGTTTCCACCAGCACCAGTCATCGGATCAAAAATTCGTGCTGAATTATCGCAGGCATAGTTAATGTTCAGGTTACCCTGCGAAGGCATATTGAAAATCTGATGTCCGCATGAAGCGGTAGAATGATACGGGTTATTGCTTGTGATCTGCACCTGTGGGAATGAAATATTAAACATCCCGAAGTTATCTGCAACTGTTATGGAAGTATTACTGTTGATGTCGGTTGCAGTATTGTTGTTACTCCAAAGTGTGTTCAAGCCAGGATCATTTATGGTTCCAATATTTCCTGAATATCCCTGAACATTTATACCAACATAGTTGTAATTATAAAGAAAATTGTTTCTGATCAATGGCAATACAGGAAGATTCCCCGACCAGCCCCATCCGGAGAAATTCATCGATGTATAGCAGTCGGTGACACAATTGCTCGATACCTCGCTCATGGATGATAAATTATATCCCACTATACCAAAGCTGCCATTGTAATCTTTCATCTTTATCGAGTTACAGGTAATATAGCCTCTGCTATTGGCCTGTTCGATAACATAAATGCCCATATTCTGGCAATTGTTGATTACATTATTTGTGATCTGATGATTGGTGGAATTGAAATCAGCGATGCCATAACGGAATCCTTCGATGTCATTATTTGCAATACTCAGATTAGTACAGTTTGAGGTATAGATAGCGCACAGGCTGACCCATTGACTGTAGTTATTCGAAATTTCGTTGTTGGCAATATCAACCACAGGCCCCTGGCATGAAATAACGTAAACGGAAGAGAGGAGGCTAAGGGTTTGAAGGTTTGCCTCAATTTCGTTGTTTTCGAAACCGGTGTAATACATTTGTCCTTGGAAATACCCGGCAGTACCAATATCGGTAAAGGTATTTTCGGAGAAGACACCACCACTTGATAATTGGTAAACTCCATAAGTAACCGGCAGTTCGTTTCCTTTTGAATTAACAAACTCATTGTGCGACACCTGGTCGATAAATCTTGCAGCACGCGAATAGATGCCATAAGTAGCATTGTTGTTTACAAACGAATATTTTGTCTGACATGCAAAATCAGGGAAGAAATCCTCAGTAACAAAACGGTTGCCACTGATAGGATGATTGAAGTCGTTATTGTTCTCAACCAACACCCCATAATTACAATTGGAGAACAGGTTGTTTGAAACTACAGCATCTGCCCCGTCTTTGAAATACATTGCCACTTCAGCATTTTTAAATGTCGATTCATTAACAATGTTGTCAAATTCACCAACAGCATCAAATCGCAGACCTCGCCATGATTTATCTATATCACAAGGCCTGAATACTGAGTTGTTTGCACGAAGATATCCTCCATTTATAAATTCGATGCCGGCACACTCGCCAAAAACAACATCTACATTTGTAATATCCAGGAATGTTCCATCCACAGTTACAATAATACCATCAGCAATGAAGTATTTATTGTCCCAAACGGTTTCAGATGTATAGGTGACAGGTGCAGTTATGTGTATGAAACTGGTATCGGCTGCTGCAAAACAACAGTCCTCCTGTAAATATCCAACAGAAACATCAAAGAATTCTTCACATTCACCTGAAGCATCGTTGATGGTGAAAGCATATCCTCCCGGTGATAAGCCCGATAAAGTAAATGGCACTCCGGGAGTGATTACCCATGATTGTACAGGTAGTGGCCAGGTTTTAGTAATCGTAAATGGCCCGCCACTTGATGCCGGGTTAAGCAATATTGAAATTGAACCATCGGCTGATTGTGTACAACTTGCATCAACAGTATTTATCCAATCCACAATTATTTCGCAGCAAACTTCATTGTCGGTCAGGCAAAAAACTCCTGCAGTATCTACACAGCCAAAGCTGTTTTGCACTACTACCGAAAACTCATGGTTACCAGTACCTGCTGCTGGAAAATCAAAGGTTTCACCAAATCCGACAGGTGATGTATAATCTCCATTGTCGTACCATGTAATGCTGGGATAGGCGCTCGGATAATCACTATTTGGCCATGCAACATTATTCAACGGTAATGGAATGTAAAGATGCAAAGAGTCGGGTGGACAAATATTGTCACATCCCAATGGGAAAAGGCTTAAATCGGGCTTCTCAAAAATAAGGCCTGCATCAGCATAGGCTACACATCCACTTTTTAAATCAGTCATCATTAAACTGTAATGCCCGGGCGCCGAAGCCACGATGATAGGTGTTGTTGCCCCATTGCTCCATTGATAGGAATATGCTGTAGGATCGTTTGGCGTTGGTGTTAATGTTACCGGAGATCCTTCGCAAATGTTCAAAATTGGAACACTTACCGTAGGTGTTTCGAAGAAATATACACATAGAGTATCGCTGTTTACACAACCTGTATTGATGTCAGTAACATCAACCATAAATTCAAAATAAGCTGGTAACACAGCAGGCATGGTCACACTCGCCCAGGTAGAGGCACTGGTTGTTGGAGAAAAAATAGCCCCCGCAGGATTGCTACTCCAGCTATAAGTATAATCAGGATCGGAAACCGTGGTTAAATATACTCCCGAAGTTGAACTGGGATAAGCACATACAATTCCCTGTCCGGTAATATTGGCTACCGGCAACGAATTCATGTACATGTAAATTTCATTTGATTTGCTGGCACAACCAACAGTATTGGTAACCTCAACACAATACTCGCCATGCTCATAAACATTGTATGTCATACTATTCGCGCCACTTATGGGCTCACCATCTTTGTACCACTGATATCCCAGGCCAGCACAAGCTGTGAGAGTCTCGAAGCTACCCGGACAAAAAATGGTGTCGGAAGCAGTGATGGTACAATTTGGTGTTGGGTTAACAGTTACAGGAAAGTTAGTATCAGCAACACAGCCTTTTTCATCCATGATGGTAAGGCTAACAATATAATCCGGAGGACTTGCTAAATCATAAGCATGTTCGGTTACAGCTTCATAAGATGTATACCCATCGCCGAAATCCCATTCATAATTGAACAAAGGATTATTGGGATTTGCAACAAAACTAATGGGCTGGTCAGCGCATGCCGGTGCAGTCCAGTTGAAATCTGCGGTAGGTAAAAGAATATTTACCGTTTCCGTCCATTCATGTGTACAGCCTGAATCAGAAGTTACAATCAATTTAATGGTGTAGGTTCCGGATGCTGATACAGTTAATACTGGGTTTGGATCACTAGCGTTCGGGCTAAATGTACCGATGCCAACCCCGGTTACTGACCAAAGATAGCCTGTAATTGGACCACCGCCAGGTACAACCCAGGAGTGATCGATCAAAGTAACCTGGTCACATTCAACATAAGTCCAGAAATAGGCCACTACATCGCAACCACCCGGGCCCGGGCCTCCACCCGGATTCCCGGATGAACAGTTCTTAATAACCACATCGATTATATTTGACTTTACGGTACAACCATTATCGGTAACTTCAACATGGTATTTGTATGTGCCAACGAAAGCTAAAGCACCAATATTTACAGCCAATGTATTGGATGTTGCGCCCCCTACAGGAGTGCCATTTTTGTACCACTGGTAAGAATACCCTCCGACTAAAGGAGTTGAAAGGTTTAAAGTAATCGCATCTCCAAGGCAAAATATGGGTAAAATATCATAGCTTGCTACGGCATCAGGAGGGCCATTAACAGTAACTGATTGAGTATCGGTACCAGTGCAGGTTGTAACTGTAAGTGTAGCGGTATTGGAAGGTCCATGCCACTTGATGTCCACTGTATTGGTTCCCTGGCCATTTTGAATAGTACCCTGGCCAATAGGAATGATCGACCATTCGACATCTTCCTGTGTGCTTGATGTACCCGCGGTATAAGTTTCCTCGGCATCAACACAAACCGTTGCCGGCCCGGAAATTGAAGGTGGAGAGAAGGGATAAATATTTATAGTTTCGGTAAGTGACTGGCAAAAAACACCTGGAGTAATTTCGATCTCCTGATAAACATCCAGTTGCCATGGGCCAGGGCCAGCAAATTTAGCAACAATCGAATCATTGTTTGCACCCATTTCAGTTAGAATAGCTCCCGAGCCAACAGATACTGCCCAGGTAAAGGGGTTGTCATCTGTATCAGAAGAGATGCTGTAGGTATAATTTTGATCCGGGCAAATAGTGTCTGCACCAACGATGGAATTCAAAACTGGTAGTGCAATGACTTCAACAGCCTTTACAGCGATTGCATTGCAATAGTTTGCCAGGGTTACCGGTGTTGCTGTGATTGTATAGCTCCCCGGTGTATTCCACAAAATATTTACCGTAGCCCCGGAACCGATGATGGTAGGCCCTGCCGGAGACACGCTCCAGTTTGCAGGCCCAGTGGCATAGTATGGCAGGGTCTTGCCTTCGCATACTGTTTCATCACCAAAGAAAATCGAAAATTCAGGCTTCACATCAACTGTAAAAACGCTACTTCCACTGCATCCGGCTAAAGGATTGTCGTATTCGCATTTTACAGTGTACGATGCTATATCATAAAATGAAATATTCACGCTTGGTGTATTTCTGTCCTGCTGGTTAAACTGTGAGCCTCCGCCACTAACAGTCCATGTATAATAGGTACCGGGTAATGTTGGAAGCGAAAATGTACCGCTTGCTCCCTGGCATAATGTTGCCGGCCCCATGATAGGTAAGTTTGGATATAAAACAGGTACATGAATGGTTGTTGTGCCTTCACAAGGTGCTGTGGAACAACCAGGTGTTTCGAGGCTTACAGTGGTAGGGACAGAATATGTTGCATCCCATGTTACTTCGATGCAATTGGATCCGGCACCTGCAGAAATTACTCCGCCAGTTACAGTCCAATTGTAAGTACCACAGCCAGCCGGTGTACAAAATGATGAGATTTCACCCGGGCAGACAGTTCCATAGCAACAGTCGGTTTCAATTATTGGCCCCTCGCCCGGAAGCACAACAATCGTCATCGTTACAGTATCTGAGCATCCGCAGGGAACCAGCATTTCCATAGGTGGTTCTTGCACAAAAATCCAGTGGCCTGCACCCATATCGGTAGCAGTAAGTGTTACCGTATAAGTACCGGGTGCCGTGTATGAATGATCGGGCGGATTAGGAAGCGAAGATGTTGTGCCATCTCCAAAATCCCACAAATATTCACTACCACCCAGTGAGATGTTGGTAAAGTGTACAGGACTGTTCTCACAAACTGTATCCTGATCCACCAAAAAATCAGCCTCGGGGCCATCGATAAGGCAAATTTGTGCCGTTATTGAATCAATGCAGGTACCGCCGGAGGCCAGGTCACTCACCACTACTTTAATATACCCAACATCACCTGTTCCCCAAACAATAACATTAGGATTGCCAGTATAATTTGTTGGTGTTCCACCGGTAACTGTCCAGGTGTAAGTGAAGGCCGGATCATTGGGGAATACCGTATAAACATGAGCACTCTCTTTGCAGGCAGCTAAAGCCCGGTCACTTTGACCTACGGGATCTCCTTTACATGCCCCTTCAACCGGGCAAATCTCCACGGCATCTTTTAAAAAGAATTCCGGGCAACAGACTTGCGCTGTCAGATCATTTGAATGCATTGCAAAAAAAGCGATGAAAAATAAAATTGCTTTGAAAAATCCACCTCCTTCAAGGAAGAAGTTCTTTCTTTTTTGTGATGTAAAAGTTTTCATGTTGATGAGTTTTTAGGTTATTTATTTGTATTAATATTTTTATGCTTTGTAACTATATTGTATAAACAGTTTTAATGTGTTAGAGTTCAATACATCCTCGAAGTATAAATTTGATATCTTAGTTTAGATACGCCCCATTGTCAAAGCTAATACCACGAGAAAAGGATTTAAAATTATTTTCAACAAATAAATTGCATTGCCTTGACACAATGAGCTTTACAGCCTTGTTAATTAAAATTAACAACCCGACTGTCATTAAAACATATTAACATATGAGTGTAATTGCATGTGTCTTTTCCCCCATATGGGCGAAAAGTCCCATTTTGAAGATTTTTATAATTGACAGTCTTCGGTCTGGAATCTTCAGTATGCTTCACCAGATCGGTAATTCTCCATTAAAGATTCTTGAGACCGGATATTGCATGTACCGCCAATAAAAGAAAAGCCCCACAATCCACCATTCCGAAAGCTATCGGAAGGCAAATGCACGGCTTTTATTACAATCAGCCTAAAGATTTGTGTTGATGGAGAGATGGAGTATTGAGTCGATCAAATTAACCAACTCTCCATCACTCCAATTTTAATTAATAACGAGTTTCTCAAAATGTGAATTATTCCGAGTATTGATCCGGATGAAATAAACCCCGGCAGGCTGATCCGACAGATCGATATCTCCGGGTAAAAGTTTTTCAAACTTCCTAACTTCCTCACCAAATGCATTGAAGATCATAACTGTTGCTTCATCATCAAATCCTTCAATTTTGAAAATACCATTTGATGGATTGGGATAAATACTGATATTGAAATTGCTTTCTTCACCAAAACTGGCTGTAGAGGCTTTCAATGCTGTAATCAGTGAAATGGCATTGGTCTGGAACATTCCGGAATGATGCAGGTTGTTATCATATTCAACTTCCAGTTCTATCTCTTCACCTGTTGATGCGCGATACAGTTTAAAGTTGATAAATTCGTTTTCACCAAAACCTGTACTTGAAGAAACATAAGGGTCATTACCATTAAGCATGATAGCTGTCGCCTGTCCGGTGTAAGCAGATAAGCCAGCGCACAAACCCAAATCATTAAAAGCACCAATCATATCTCCGGGGTGAAGTATCGACAAGGCATCTTCAGACAGGCCAACCACATGTGTATTTGGTGTTTCTTCGATTAGGTTCCAGGGGTTTATATTGCGAACCTCAGCAGATTTCCTTACAGTGGTAGTGCTTTTATCTGATAAGATCGGATAGATTATAGAACCGGCAGAATTTGATTTCACAAAATAGGCACGTCCCGGATCGACAGTAACCAGTGAATTGATGTTTAATTCAGGCCAGTAAACTCCTGTCCCGGCCACATCTTTCACTATTTGAATATCTGCTTCCAGGAAGAGTTCAACGACATTAACACTGTTATCCGACAATACAGGTATCAGGCTCCAGCCCTGAAGCAGGTCAACCGTCCTGATAACTTCTCGTGTGGAAATAATAGACATCTCCGCCTGCTTATCCATTTTAATGGCGTAGCCGCTTAAAATATCCCAGGTGCCAAGGGTATTTACATTTTGCCCCGGCCAGTACATACCCGATGGATTTTGCAATATTACAAGGTCGGAAACAATAGGATCAAACATATCTTCGACCTCTTCATCCATGGGATTCAACCAGGTAGAAAAACCTGACCATCCCTGTGGAATAACAACATCCAGCATCTGGTAAGTAGAAATCACACCTGTGCCATCACTTTCATTGCCGGCAAAATCAACTGCAGTAATTTTGTAAAAGAAATAATCATCTTCGCCAATGATATCTTCAAAGGTAGTGCCGATAGTATATCCATAAGGTTCCTCGGGAAACATCCCACTTTGTTCGCTTCTGTATATTGCGAAATAATCAAAGTCAGCGTCGGGGCATGGATCCCATGTAAGGACAATCAAAGTTTCATCCAATATAACCTCAACACCTGTGGGAACAGATGGTTTCAGGTTATCCACAGAATAGCCCACAATCACATCACTTGTATATGTTCCTTCATCCATTGCAGCAATCACCCTGAATTCCAGTAATCCCGGGCCATATGCTGTTGAATCGAAGGGTGTATGACAAATTACGGAGTAGGAATCTTCACCATAAGCTGAAGAATACCCGGCACTGAACCATCCGTTGCCATCATTAATCTGCACAGAATAGTACTCCGTTGACCTGACCAGATTGTTTGTATCGAACTCACTTTTGGTAAAGTTGGCATACACCCATCCACCCTGGTCATCGGGAACATCAACGATAGAGGAAATATCAGCCGCACCATAATTCCCAACATTGATGTAGTCCTCTTTGGTAACAGTAGTTTCAAATGCACCATTGCTAACCACCATGGTGACCGAGTAGATGCCTTCGGAATTATACGCATAGGTGGGGTTTTGATTTTCGGTTTCTACGGTTCCGTTATTCTGGAAGTCCCACTCCCAATGGGATGCGTTTGGATAGCTGCTGGTTAGATCCGTAAAATGCAACAATCCTCCCACATGGATTTTAGTAAAATCAACCTCGAAATCCGGGTTGAATTCCCAGGTCTCATCCGAAGGATCAAACCATGGACTGTAAACAACCAGGCCTAATGCCCCAGTCTCATCGTCATCATAAATATGTTCATCAATTTCATCCAGGGAGTAATAGCCCCAGTCATTCAAATATGCCCACAATGGCTCTGTACCATAGTAATACATCTGGTATTCACCAAAATCGTTAAATATAAAGCGGTTGAACCCACCATTTTCCGCACCATCAAAATGGCCAAGGTCGGGAAGCGGAGTTCCGGTAACATGCATCCCATATGAAATATTATCCCTAAATATACTGCTCCTCACTTTTACTAGTGAAGAGGCTATAGCCATGCCGCTGTTCATGCTATGCTCCACAGTGGAAAAGTTGAAAAAGCCATTGGTATTGGCATAATAATATATCGATGCCAATTCGCCAGAATAATTTTTTCCGCCATATCTAACAATACAATGATCGAACTCACCAACACCATCATAATCACCATTTCCGAGCAGGCTAATGGTGTACCAGTCGCCAGGTGCCGGGCTGGAAATACTTCCGTCATTATTCCAGTCACCACCATATTCATCATCATACCAGGATGTAAAAACAATGGGTTGGATGTATGAGCCATCCGCAATCAATGAACCGTAAATCCTCAGGTTGGCATTGTTGATTTTGATAACCTCGCCTTCGGGTATGGTGAGAGCTATTTCGTCGTTTACAATAAAATTTCCGGCAATCATGTAAGGAAACCCGGTTTGGGCAGATGACAGGGTCATATCCTGGTCAACAGTTCCATACACACTGAAAACATCGTAGCCATTTCCTGACCCTGAATTATCAACATATTCCCGCAAGTTTACATTGTCCATCCTGGCAGCCCAGCCAATGTTGTTGTTAACCTGGCAGTTGTTAAAACTTGAACTACTTGCATTAAGATAGATTCCATGAGACCCACAATTTGATATAGCCAGGTTATTGAAGTCAACTGAACAGTTACTAACATAAAACCCAAAAAGGTTATGATCTGTAATTATGTTATTATTTATCACAAGACCCTCGGCACCATAAATAGTCACTCCTGATGACAGGCCCTTCTCAATGGTGCTGTTATATAAATAGCCATCTGTATTTCCATAAAAATATACCGTACACTGTTCGCCTGAATAATTTTTACCTGCATACCTGAACAGGCAATGATCGAAGCGGCCAACTCCATCGTAGGAACTGCTGCCATTAAGTGTAACTGTATACCAATCGCCTTTTGCCGGGCTTGAAACACTTTCGTCGTTGTTCAGGTCACCGCCGTAAGTATCGTCTTTGAAGGATGTGAAAACAATGGGATCTTCGGTAGTACCATCGGCCACGAGCGTTCCATAAACCTGGATATTTCCATTCTCAAGTTTAATGATTTCACCGGGAGGAAATGTAAGTTCAAATCCATTGCTTACTGTAACAAGACCAGAAAACATGAAAGGAAAGCCAATGATGGATTCAGAAAGGGTCAAGTCGCGGTTCACTGAACCATAAATCCTGAAGGCATCAAAGCCGTTTCCGCTTCCATAGTTCCCGGCATAATCACGGATATCAACATTGTCGAGCCTTGCAGCCCAATCGGCATTGTCGGAAATTTGACAATTGGTGATGTTGGTGCCTCCGCCTGATAAAAAAATGCCATATGAGCCATTGCCAACGGCCTGGCAGCTTTCAATTCCCAGGGTGCATCCGTTATAATAAATACCATAAGTGTTGTTAGCAATAACAGCATTGTTGGACATTTCGACACCCTCAGATGAATAAACAATTACGCCTGAGGTTGAACTATTTGAAACCGTAGAATTCTTCAGGTAGCCGATGGTATTGCCGTAAAAGTAAACAGCACATTGTTCACCTGTATAGTTTCTACCACCATAGTGAATCATACAATTATCGAACTGGCCAATACCATCGTAAGCGCCCTGACCGGTTAATGAAATGGTGTACCAGTCTCCTTTTGCAGGCATCGTTACGTTACCATCGCCATTTAGGTCACCACCATAGGAATCATCTTTGAAGGATGTAAAAACAATCGGATCAGCATCTGTACCATCTGCCATCAAACTTCCCCTTACCTGGAAATTCCCGTTGTCAAGTTTTATGATTTCACCGGGAGGGAAAGTTAATGAAAAGCCTGTATTAATAATTGTGTTGCCATTTACTACGATAGGGAATCCTATGGTTGCTTCCGACAACAGCAAATCCTGGCCAACTGTTCCGTACATGCTAAAGGCATCGTAGCCATTACCACTTCCTGTAAAGCCGGTATAATTCTTCAGGGTGGAGTTATCTATTTTTGCAGCCCAACCAGCATTGTTATTAATCTGGCAATTGGTGATTTCATAGCTGGCGCCTGAACTAAAAATTCCATGAGAACCATTGTCACTTATGTTACAGTTGTCAATCAAAGCTCCGGAACCTGTTACATATATACCATGCGTAACGTTATTTGAAATGGTGAAATCGATAATGTCAATGGCAGAGGAGTAGACTTCCGTACCAAAACTGTTGTTATCTGTCAGGATATTGCTATTGAATTCGATATTGCTGCACGAATGAATTTTTACACCTCCGTTCTGACTTTGCTCAACAGTATTGTTTTTAAAATAGCCAATGCTTGAGCCATAATAATAAACCGTTGCCAACTCACCTGAATAATTTTTCCCACCATACCTGAAAAGGCAATTTTCGAATTGGCCAATGCCATCATAGGAACTGCTACCATTCATGGTAATGGTGTACCAGTCGCCTTTGGCAGGAGTTGTAACACTACCATCACCATTGAGGTCGCCACCGAATGTATCATCTTTAAAGGAAGTGAAAACGATAGGTTCGGCTAAAGTGCCATCGGCAATTAAAGTTCCAAACGCCTGGATATTTCCATTGTCCAGCTTAATCACTTCACCCGGTGGGAACGAAAGTACATTTCCAGTGTTGACCTTTAACAAACCTGTAATTACAAATGGGAAACCAATTCCAGCTTCCGATAAAGTTAAATCCTGGTCGATGGTTCCGAACATGTTGAATGCATCGTAACCATTCCCACTTCCGGTATTGCCGCTATAATTCTGAATAGTCACATTGTTAAGATATGCCGCCCAGTTACCATTGTTATTGATCTGGCAATTATCGATATCTGTTCCCCCACCGGTAAGATGTATTCCAATTGTTGCATTTTCGGAAACCACACAATCATCTATTGCCAATGAAGAACTGCTTACCTGGATGCCATCATTCATGTTGTTATTAATAGTATTTCCGGTTATTTCCAAGCCGGATGAACTATGCACTTTCAACCCTACTACCAGGCTCTGTTCGATGGTGCTGTTTTTAATGTATCCGTAAGTATTGGCGTAGTAATAGACCAGGCTTTGCTCTCCGGAATAATTCTTCCCACCATATCTGATGATGCAATGATCAAACTGGCCAACGCCATCGTTTGCCCCCTGTCCGTTTAATGCAATAGTGTACCAGTCGCCGGGAGCAGGATTCGAAACCAGGCCATCACCATTCAGATCACCACCATAATTGTCATCCTGAAAAGATGTAAACACTATGGGGTCATTTTCGGTCCCATCGGCAATTAGGGTTCCATACACCTGGATATTTCCCAGTGTAAGTTTAATGACTTCGCCAGGTGGGAAGGTAAGTGTATTTCCGGTATTAATTTTCAAGTTCCCGTTAACAACTATGGGAAATCCAATGCCGGCAGCTGAAAGGGTTAAATCCTGGTCCACTGTTCCGTACATAGCGAATGCATCGTAAGCGTTACCACTTCCCGAGAGTCCTGAATAATTCTGCAGGGTGGAGTTATCCATTTTTACGGCCCAAGATCCGTTGTTGTTAATCTGGCAATTGGTAACGTTGTAGCTTGCACCAGAACCGTAAATTCCATGCGAACCATTATCATTGATATTACAATTGTCTATTAATGCACCGGCACCAGACACATAAATTCCATCAGTACCGTTATCCGAAACTGTACAATCACTTATATCAATATCAGAGTTTTGAAACATTACACCATAGGCGTTATTGTTTGATGCTGTATTGCTTTCGAAAACAAAATTGCTACAATTGTAACATCTCACTCCAGAACTTAAACTGTATTCTGTTGTGCTGTTTTTGAAATAACCATATTCTGTGGCATAAAAATAAATGTTGCATTGCTCACCGGAATAGTTCTTCCCTCCATACCTGATATTGCAGTAGTCGAACTGCCCCTCTCCATGATAGGCACCCTGCCCACTGATATTTATCACGTACCATTCGCCGGGGTTAGGCAGCCCGGTAGATCCCGAAATAATTTCACCCACAGAATCGTCATTTGCAGAGGTGAATATGATGTTTTCACTTGCAGTACCATTGGCAATGATAGTACCATAAACAAACAGGTAAGTGTTGCCAGCAAACTTAACAACGGTTCCTTCCTCGATTTCAAGTGTACTGCCATTATCGACGGTTATACCGCCACTAACATAGTAGGTTTCGGTATTTACCCAGTTCTGGCCCGAAACATTTCCACTCACCGTGGTGTAGGCATTTGTAATTGTAGGAATGGCTATAAGAATAGCCATCAACATTGTGACTGAGAAAAATTTTTTCATAGCGATGTATTTTTATGTATGTAACTGGAATTCATACTAATCAAACAAATCTATTCATTTATAATGCTAGTTGATTGATTTATTATGAAATTTTTAGATTTTTTAATAGTCACTAAAGCAAACCCTGACAGGGCTTGGAGTTCGGTCGGGGATGGGTTAAAACAAAATTAAATGAATGCCCTGTAGGCTGAGGATGCAAAAGGGTACGGGTTATTGAAGATGGCCATGTACAATCCACCATTTTTTAAAATAATCCAGGGCCAGAACTGTGACTAATAATAAAACCTCTTTCCAATTATTGGATAGACTAACTCTTGTTACTTCGAAGATGAGAATGGGGCTTGTTTTTCTGGAAGCATTTTGGATATTAGGGTATTCAACTTTTTCCATTCTTTGGTGCCAATGCTCGTGGACAACCAAACAATAATAACGAAAGAATATCCAAGGGTTGCAGGGGCAGCAAAATTATCGTACCAAAAATTTATCCTTTCCTTTTCTGCAGCATCCTGATATAAGCCAAACCAGTCGACAAGTGTATAAGAATTCAGGATAATAATATACAATTTGAGCATAACAAACAAGGTGACCAGGATTAATCCCGAAACAAGGGCGATGAGCTTTCTTTTTGCTGAAACCGGGGTGGCAATGGTAAGAGCAATAAAAAAAGCTGTGATTAGATAACCGATTCTGTCGCTGGCTTTGTTGGCAGTAACACCTTTTATTTTGGTACCCTCCATCCAATCTGCTTTTGAAATAAACAAAGCAATATCGTTTTTCCCCTTATCTGTTTGCGTTTTAAGGTTAACATAACCACCACGAGGGAAGTCCTCAAATAAAACGTTCCCAATTGTGCAAAAGAGTTCTGCATAAATCCTGGTTACATTGATGTGTGGTATGAGCAATAAAGTATAAACAAGTATAAAAATAAAAACTGAAATGATGATCTTTTTTGCCTTTATCATGTCTTTGCACCTTTAGTAACTATAAGTTGAAGCCAAAGAAACCAGAGGACAATGGCCACAAAAATAAAAACCACCTGCCACACAGCGAGGTGCATTGATTCAAAAAAATCAGGATAGTGAATGCCCACAATATAAAGGGTAGCAATCCTCACAATATTTAGTAGAAATAATATGAACAGACCAGCACCCAATCCAATAAACTTTTTTTTGATCAATGCCGGAAATGCCAATACGCCTGCAATAAAAATGGCCATCGGCTCAGCAGCATCACAACCCTTTTTAATACCAACCGCAAATTGGGTGGATGAAATTATATCCCCATTTACCTCATTTGAATAGCCTATCAGTGAAAGGAATTTCCCGGACACAGAAGCATAAAATTCAGACAGTGGATCGAAAATATTACTCACAAACCAAAGGTTACGGTATAATATATAAAACAGGATGATTTGTAAAGCTACCAGCCCGACAAAGAAAAAAACTGGATATTTTCGATACAGAGTACCCATGCTTAATAAAGTATGCTTTTCTTTCATTTGGATAAAATTTTAAGTCACAATAAGGCCGGGAAGCTCGGTCGGTTTGTCAAGCTTCCCGGCATATGAAGAGCATCTGTTAATTTGCCAATAGATATTATTCTTTTGTTTTGCGTAGCATCTGAAGATGTACCATGTAAGCCACAACTGCTGCGCTAACAAAAACACCAAAAGGATCGGCATTGGTTAACTGGCCGAAATATAAATATGCACCTGCCAATGCTGCAACACCAATAAGCAGTACAATGGAGAATACTTTCAGGTACAACTTCCTGTCGAAAAGTTTGGGCCCGGCATTTGAAACCTCAGTTGTTGTCGGACCACCTGCCGATGCAAGAGCTGGTTTGCGCTGCAAAAGAAACACCATCCCCACTGCCAATACCAAAAGAATCAGGATGATTACTCCCCATTCAGACAGGGTTGGGATTACTTGCGGTAAATGATTAAACGAAACACTCTGGGTAGTATCGGGAACTATGGTTGACTGAAAATCAAGATCTCCGCTAAATGAGGTGGGAAACATAATTAAACTAGTCCCTGCAAGAGCTTCAACTTCTGCCCAGGGCACTACATCAGCTATGAAACTGGAAAAAAGCTGAACCATATCTGCACCTGAAACAGCGGCAGGCATGTCAAAAGTATGGGAATCTCCATCAAAAAGAGTTAAAGTCATCGAGCCATCGCCTGTAGAAGGAACATAAGCTAAATCGTATTGACCCTTTTTTGGATACTTTACGGCCCCTAAACGGTTTCCATTGCTATCATCTTCGGGGTCACCGTTCTTTGTCCACCACCATTTTTTTACCTGAGGGGTAGTCCCATCATACGTAAAAGTTAGTGTAACACTTGCTCCGACAGCTACTCCTGCCCCAAATTCTCCACCTAAACCAATTGTTGATTCCCCTGAACCACCATCCACTTCAGGGAAGGTACCTGCAGGATTTTGCTGTGTTGCAGGATTATGGGTAACACCATGATTAAATTCGATATGAAGATCTTTTGCAGCAGCACCTTCAGTGTTTGTGAATCGATACTGTTTTGTATCGCTAAAAGCCATGAAATTTAATAAGCTTACGCTAATTGTTAGTAATAGAAACCTTAATAATTGTCTGTTTTTAATTGAGTTTTTCATTTTAAATTCCTCCGAAATTTTAAATTATTTGAATGATACGAAATTTGATTTTTAAATTATTGTTTTGTGTGAGGGCTCTACTGAGCCCTCTGTTAATGATATACTTTATATTAATTGATGATTATTTTTTCATAATGTACTCCCTTATTGGTTGTTAATTCAATGATGTATATTCCTTTTGGCTGGTTGGTAAGATTCACCTTTCCAGGTAATAGAATCTGTGACGAGAAAATTTCTTCGCCATATGAATTGAAAACCATCATCTCAACATGATCTTCAAACCCTTCAATGGTAAAGATGCCCTTGTTAGGATTAGGATATATGTTGATTTTGGCTGAGTTAAAACTATTAAATCCAGAAGGTGCTAATTTTACATCGGTCACTTCTGACAGGCCATTTGATTCAAAGTTACCTGTATTCATTGCAGGATTGTAAGATACAGCCATTTCAAAAGTTTCATCTGTTGACGGACGGTAAAGTTTATATTCAATCCTTTCACCAGTTTCCAATCCATCTGTTACGTCCGAAAGTAGGCTATAGCCAAAGGCGTTCAATGCAAACGGGGAATTGGCATCATTCAGTTGAACCAAACCTGCACATGAACCATCCTGGTTAAAAGCGCCAACAATATCTTCTTTCTCGAAAATTTGCTCGCTAAGATTGAATGCTATAACATGCGAAACTGGTGTTGCCAAAACATCATTCCAGGGCGATTCAGGTTTCTCTTCCCGTTGTCCTATTACCTGATTTTTTAATTCCAGTGGTAATCCAAAAAAGATTACTGAAGGATCATTCATCAGTACATAGTAGGATTTACCAGGCTCAACAAAACCAATGGTATTGATTCCAAATTGGTTCCAATATACACCTTGTCCGGCTATATCTTTAACAATCGTAAGGGCATCATTGGTTCCGGCAAATAACAACTCAATATCAAAGAAACTACTACTTAACACAGGCATAATAGTCCATCCTGCATCCAGGAATAGTGACTTATCGATAACTTCTTCACCTTGTATTGGCAGACTTACCGATTGGTTAACATTTGCAATATATCCTGAATGTGAGTCCCATTGCTCAAGTGTATAAATGTTTTGTCCAGGATAAAACATACCTTCAAAATTGTATACCAGTACCAGTTCATTAATTATGGGATTTAATACATCATTCATTGAAGGTATCGATGGCTGGATATAGCTGGAAATGCCACCCCATCCCTCCTGAATATTTATAATGTGGTCGGCGCCACCCATCACTGTGATAAAAAAGCCACAGGAATAATTACATCCCGACAATGGATTTGCGTATAAATAATTGATTTGATGATTTCCAACTCCGGCATCAGCAGGATAGAATATTCCATCAAAAACTCCGGGACCATCGTATACTCCTCCTTCTGGTGTTGCTCCAAAAAGTTCTAATGGGGGATCAAATGAATTTACCAATATATCAGGTGGGCAGATTATATCAGGTGGATCTGTATCTACTACAGATACTGTAAATCCTGAAAACCCCTGGTTACCGTAAGAGTCGGTTGCCGTGTGTGTAACAGCAGTTAATCCCACCGGAAATGTATCGCCTGGTGAATGGCTGCTTTCCAGGGATACGATGCCACAATTGTCGGCGGCTGTCGGTGGATCCCATTCAAGGATGGCATCACACTGGCCCGGATCGTTGCCTGCATTTATATCTTCAAGTGGCGAAACCTGTGGTTCTTCTGTATCTAAAACAGATATGGTAAAGCTTGAA
>Ga0070728_10000577_pt1 | contig 69307 bp, 59 predicted proteins | sample tdDd471_FD_66723 | JGI IMG/M metagenome (GOLD analysis project Ga0070728, IMG submission 66723) | Marine sediment microbial communities from the Atlantic coast under amendment with organic carbon and nitrate - tdDd47.1 | ecosystem: Environmental > Aquatic > Marine > Coastal > Sediment | place... | reverse complement strand
TGGCGGGTGGTCCTCAAGCCGTACACCCTGGAGGAACAGTTCTCCTGGACCGAGCTGCCGGAGCAGGAGGACATCGAGACCGGCACCGGCAACGGCACGATCGAGGCTCTGGAGGACGACGTCGAGCGGCTGCTGGCGGAGGCCCACCAGGGTGCCGGCGGCCGGGCACGGGCACCGGACTCGGCGGCCAAGCCGACGGTCAACATGTACAGCCGCCGCGACCCGGCGATCGCCACCGTGCAGGGCAGCTACCGGCTGACCGCGCCGGACTCCGACAGCGACGTGCGCCACATCGTGCTCGACCTCGGGCGCACGGTGTTCCCGGTGCTGGAGGGGCAGAGCGTCGGCGTGCTGGCGCCGGGCACCACTGCCGGCGGCCAGCCGCACGCCCCGCGACTGTACTCGGTGTCGAGCCCGCGCGACGGCGAGCGGCCGAACACCAACAACCTGTCGCTGACCGTCAAGCGCGAGCCCGGCGGGGTCTGCTCGAACTACCTGTGCGACCTGCGGAAGGGCGATCAGGTCCACCTGAGCGGACCGTTCGGCTCGACCTTCCTGATGCCCGACGACCCCGCGACCAACATCGTGATGGTCTGCACCGGCACCGGCTCGGCCCCGTTCCGTGCCTTCACCATGCGGCGCCGGCGCACGGCCGGCGACCAGGACGGCCGCCTGACCCTGTTCTTCGGTGCACGCACTCCGGACTCCCTGCCCTACTTCGGGCCGCTGCAGAAGATCCCCGACAGCGTGATGACCAAGCACCTGGTGTTCTCGCGGCTGGCCGGGAAGCCGAAGGAATACGTCCAGGACCGCATGCTGGCGGAGGCCGATTCGCTGGCGGCGGCGCTGGCCGACGACCGGACCCACGTCTACGTGTGCGGCCTGAAGGCCATGGAGGACGGCGTCGAGCGGGCGTTCGAGACCATCGCCGGCGGTGCCGGGCTCGACTGGCCGGCCCTCAAGGCCCGGATGCGCGACGCCGGCCGCTACCATGTCGAGACCTACTGACCATGCGGCGGTCGCCATCAAACGACCGCAGGTGCGTTGTCCCGCCGACCGGGGCAATGCCCTATAATCCGTGTGATTCCAGGCCGGCGCGGCGTCGATGAGCGAACTCGCACGATTTCACGGAGAGGCCGTCCCGGTCTCGGAAGACACGGACTCGACCGAGGCGTTCCTGCGCACCGTCGGCGAGCGGGTGCGCGACGCCCGCGGCCGCAAGAGCATGTCGCGCAAGGTCGTCTCGGAGCGCTCCGGGGTTTCCGAGCGCTACCTCGCCCAGCTCGAGGGCGGCTACGGCAACATCTCGATCGTGCTGCTGCGGCGGGTCGCCCGCGCCCTCGACATACCGATGGAGTGGCTGGTCTGCGAGGAGGACCCGTGGTCCTCGGACACCATTCCGGTCATGGGCCTGTACCAGCGCGCCACCGCCGAGGTCCGGGCCAAGGTGCAGCAGATCCTCGACCCTGAGCCGGCCGACCTCCGCCGCGCCCGGCGGGTGACGCTGATCGGGCTGCGCGGTGCCGGCAAGTCCACCCTCGGTCGGCTGGCCGCCGACAGCCTCGGCGTCCCGTTCCTGGAGCTGAACGAGGAGATCGAGCTGGCCAGCGGCATGCCGGTCAGCGAGCTGATGGCGCTGTACGGCAACGAGGGCTACCGCCGGCTCGAGCAGCAGGCGGTCGAGCGGGTCGCCGCCACCCATGAGCAGGTGATCCTGGCGGTCGCCGGCGGCATCGTGTCGGAGCCGGCGACCTACGACTTCCTGCTGCGCCACTTCCACGCCGTCTGGCTGCGGGCGCGCCCGGAGGAGCACATGGCCCGGGTGCGCGGCCAGGGCGACGAGCGGCCGATGGCCGGCAACCCGTCGGCGATGGAGGAGCTGAAGGGCATCCTCACCAGCCGGGAGGCGCTGTACGCGCGCGCCGAGGCCCAGGTGAACACCTCCGGCCGGACCCTGGACGAGAGCGTCCAGGACGTGGTGCGGACGATCGCCGAGCACTGCTGGCACGACGCCGCCGCCGGCTGAACGGCCGTCCCTTCCGCCCCCGCCCCCGCCACCATGGAATAAGTTCGCGGCCCCGGCGTTGTCCTTCCGAAGCCGCGCCGAACCGGCGGCGGCCAGCGGAGGGACACGATGCTCGCAGCGCTATCCCGCTCCCTGTTTCGGGTCGGCCAGGACCGCCCCGGCCGAACCGCCGACCGGCGGGCCGAGCCCCGCCTGCGGGCGCTCGGCAACGCCTACCTGCGGATCGGCCGGCGCGACGTGCCGCTGATCGACTGGTCGCGCGGCGGCTTCTGCGCCCAGGATTCCGGCGACTTCGCCGCCGGCCAGTTCGCCCGCTTCCGGGTCTACATCCACGGCATCCAGGACCCCGACCCCGCGCTCTCGATCACCGTCGACGCCGCCATCCTGCGCATCCGCGACGATCGGATCGCCGGGCGCTGGCTGCCGGTCAACCGATCCGACGCCAAGGCCCTGTCCGTCTTCGCCGCGCGCAAGGTCGCCGACCAGCGCTGGCTGGTCCCGGTCGATACCCAGGCGGCGCACCGGCATCACGGCCGCACAGCGCCGTCCTGCACCGGCCGCGCGATCAGCTTCGGGGAATAAACCGACCGCAGGGTCGTTGTCGGAATGCAACGACAAACCAACGGGCCGGCGCCACGACCATCGCCGCCGCCCGCACCGGGGGAGGTGACCATGCTTCGTCCTCGCACGACCCAGAGCCTGAACGACGCCTTCGGCCCGCCGCTCGGCCCCGGCGGTCGGCCCGTCATCCGCGGCGTCGACGTCTCGATCCAGAGCGAGCGGAGCGTCGACGGTACCGGCAACAACGAGACCGACACCGACCTCGGCTCGGCCGGCAGCACCATGATCCGTCTCGGCGACGCCGACTACGCCGACGGAATCGGCAGCATCGACGACAGCCTGCCGAATGCCCGGACGATCTCCAACACCCTGTTCGACCAGACCGAGAGCATCGAGGACCCGCACGGCTACAGCGACTTCCTGTGGGCCTGGGGCCAGATGGTCGACCACGACATCACCCTGACCCCGACCGGCACCGAGCACGCCGACATCGCGGTGCCGGCCGGCGATCCGGACTTCGACCCGACCGGCACCGGCACGGTCACCCTTTCGTTCACGCGTTCGGAGGTCGCCGACGACACCGGCGAGACCGTCCCGCGGGAGCAGGTGAACGACATCACCACCTATATCGACGGCTCCTTCATCTACGGGTCCGACGAGGCGACCCGCCAGAGCCTGGTCGACGACAGCGGCCGGATCGTCCTGGACGACGACGGCTTCCTGCCGCTCGACGGGACCGGCCAGGTGATGGCCGGCGACATCCGCGCCGGCGAGAACGTGGCGCTCACCTCGTTGCAGACCGTCATGGCGCGCGAGCACAACCGCTGGGTCGACCTGATCCAGGCCCAGAACCCCGAGATGAGCGGCGACGAGCTGTTCGCCGCCGCCCGGGTCCGGGTCGAGGCGGTCATCCAGTCGGTCACCTACAACGAGTACCTGCCCAAGCTGGTCGGCGAGGACGCAATCGCCAACTACACCGGCTACGACTCGACCATCGACCCGAGCATCTCGACCGAGTTCGCGACCGCCGCCTACCGGTTCGGCCACTCGATGCTGTCCTCCAGCCTGCTGCGGCTGAACGAGGACGGTAGCGCCATCGACGGTGGCGCGCTCGAACTCAGCGATGCGTTCTTCAACCCGAGCGTCATCACCGAGAACGGCGGCATCGACCCGATCCTGCGCGGCCTCGGCGCCCAGACCGCCCAGGCGGCCGACACCTACGTGGTCGACGACGTCCGGTCGTTCCTGTTCGGCGCGCCGGGTGCCGGCGGCCTCGACCTCGTGTCCCTCAACATCCAGCGCGGCCGCGACCACGGCCTGCCCGACTACAACGACATGCGCGAGGCGGTCGGCCTCGAGCGCGTCACGAGCTTCGACCAGATCACCTCGGACGCCACGGTCGCCGCCAGGCTGGAGGCGCTGTACGGCAATGTCGACTCGATCGACGCCTGGGTCGGCGGGCTGGCGGAAGACGCGGTCGACGGCGGCGTGCTGGGTGAGCTGTTCTCCACCGTCGTCATCGACCAGTTCACGCGGCTGCGGGACGGCGACCGGCTGTGGAGCCAGGCGGTGCTCGGCGACGACGAGGCCGACCGGATCTGGGGAACCACCCTGTCGGACCTGATCGAGCGCAACACCGACGTCGGCATCCTGCAGGAAGACGCCTTCACCGCCTACACCCGGGTCGGCGGAACGGCCGACGCCGACACCCTGATCGGCTCGGCCGGCGAGGACCTGGTGATCGGCGGCGGCGGCAACGACGTCCTGTCCGGCGGCGCCGGCACCGACGAGCTGCACGGCCAGGACGGCATGGACACCCTGAACGGCGGCGGCGGCGACGACCTCCTGATCGGCGGTCGCGGCCCGGACATGTTCGTGTTCGAGACCGGTTTCGGCGACGACCGCATCCGCGGCCTCGACGCCGGCGACCGCATCGACCTGTCGCGGATCGCCTCGGTGTCGAGCACCGACGACGTCGGCGTCGCGGAGTCGGCCGACGGTCTCGTCCTGACGGTCGGCACCGAGGGCACCATCACCCTGCTCGGCACCCGGATCGACCCGAACCAGCTCGACGGCTACCTGCTGATCTAGGCGAATGCCCGGCGGACGCGACCGTGGCGGTCTCAAGCGGGCGCCAGACCACGGTCGCCTGGATCGGTTCCGCGATCGTGTAGTTCAGATGGTGGAGCGACGGTGTCCTCACCGCGTTCCCGGTGCAAAGACCTGCATGCGGGTCGGCACGGTCGGGGTCTCGAACCGGCCGACATGGTACGCGTGGCACAGCGTGCAGGCGTCGCCGGCACGCTCGGAAGTGTGGCATTCCGCGCATGTCGCGACCTTCGGCGCCGAGAAATCGACGACCACGGCCGACAGCGGATCGCCCTGGCGGTACTGGTCCTGAAACGCCGACGACGGTGTGCCGGCGGCCTGCCGCACCACCGCGTGGCAGGTCTGGCAACCGGACTGGCCGAGCAGGCTGAAATGCGGCGCGTGGGAGAACCGCACGAAGTCGCGGCGGGTTGGATCGTGCCGCGCCGGCAACCAGTTGACCGTGCCGGCGCCGGAGCGGTCCCGGTCGACGCTGTGGCACTGCAGGCAATCGCCGGGCGCGCGCGGCGAGCCGAGCACCGCCATCAGCCCTTTGCCCGGGGCGTCGCCCCCCGGGGGGACCGCCGCCGCAACCGCGACATCGAGCCACGCCCGCAGGAATTCGTCGGCATGCCCCGTCGGCCGGTACAACAGAGCACTGTCCAGTCGGTACCAGCCGCCGGCCGCCATCCATTCCTCCGGACCGACCTCGGGCGCCAGAACAGCCGGCGCCGCCGGGGGGCTCTCCTGCACTTCCACCGGTGGTGTCGGCGAAGTCTGCGGCACGGGCGCCAGGATGTCCGACTGGTCGAGCGCAGGGGCCGAGCCGCCGGCGGACGGCGCCAGGATGTCCGACCGGTCGAGCGCAGGGGCCGAGCCGCCGGCGGACGGCGCCAGGATGTCCGACCGGTCGAGCGCAGGGGCCGAGCCGCCGGCGGACGGCGCCAGGATGTCCGACTGGTCGAGCGCAGGGGCCGAGCCGCCGGCGGACGGCGCCAGGATGTCCGACTGGTCGAGCGCAGGGGCCGAGCCGCCGGCAGACGGCGCCAGGATGTCCGACTGGTCGAGCGCAGGGGCCGAGCCGCCGGCGGACGGCGCCAGGATGTCCGACTGGTCGAGCGCAGGGGCCGAGCCGCCGGCGGACGGCGCCAGGATGTCCGACTGGGCGATTGGCGGCGCGGCGGTCGCGGCACCTCCGTCGTCCGATGCAGGACCTGGAATCGTCGTCGGCAGCCGCGGCAGGGAGCCGGCGAGATCGTCCGCAAGCCGCGGGAACCAGTCGCGCGCGGCGACCTGCAGCACTTCCATCGGCATGTGGCCGAGCAGCGCCCCGGTGCCACCGGCGACGGCGGCCACCGGTCCTTCTGGCGGCCCCTCCGCCGGGGCCAGCCGGCGTTCGGCTGCGGCGAAGCCCCCGGTCAGCAGGTCGCCGACCAGGCGCTTGACCGCGATCGCCACCTCCGCAACCGCGCGGATATCGTCCGGCCCGGCCTCGCGCAGGTCGAGCGGGTCCAGGGCGTCGAACCGCCGCAGCGCCTCGGCGATGCCGGAATCGCGCTGCAGCATGCGCCGCATGAACGGGGTCAGCGGCTCCTCCGACCATTTCGGCCAGTCGCCGATATCGACGCCGCGCGCCTCCAGCTCCCTGGTGTCCAGTCCCGGGACCGCCAGGAACGTCAGGCCCTTGCGGCCGGTCAGCGACACACCGGCGATGTCGTCGGCATGGCAGGCCCCGCACATGGTCTCGAAGCTTCGAGTCGCCATGAAGCGGCCGCTGTTGTCCGGCGCATGGCAGGACGTGCAGGTCGAGGGCGCCTTCCCCGCACTTCCCTGCGCCGCGAAGTGCCGGTCGAGATGCGAGGCGTGGTCGAAGGCGATCCGCGGGCGCCGGTCGAACAGCGTTGCTCCGAACGCCGGATGGCCGCGGCCGAACGAGGCGAACTGGACGACGTGGCAGGTCTGGCAGGCCCCGTCGGGCATCGCCGTCAGATCGGCCTCGACGCCGCTGTGCTCACGGTGGCAGGTCGCGCAGCCGACGTTCGGCACCGCATGGTCGGCGTGGCCGAACAGCCAGGCCGACAACGCCAACTCAGGGGACGGCGTCGCGTTCTGCGGCCACCGCTCGCGGGCGCTCGCGGTCAAAGCCGCGGTTTCCGCCACCGGTCGCGAATGCGCCAGCACGGCGTCGTGGCCGAGATCATGACAGGACTGGCACGCCCGGTCGGTATGAGCCGCTTCGGCGAGGCCGAACGCGGCCCGTACCCAACCGACCGGGCCGTCGGCGAAACCCGCGTGGCAGCCGGCGCAGCCGCCAACCACGCTGTGCTGGAACGTCAACGGGCCGGGCGACAGCAGCGTCTCCCGGTCGGATCCCTGTACGGCGATCAGGATCAGGCCGAAGGTCGCGACCAGCGCCAGCCTGGTCACCCAGCGGCGCAGCGCCCAGGAACTGCGGACCGGCGCACAGGGCGGGTCCTGAACGGCGCATCCGCCGTCCGGGCGTGGTCCGTCGGAACACGGTCCGCCGGCACTTGCCGGGCGGGTGCAGTACCAGCGGTCGTCCCGCTGCACCGGGGCGCAATGCGACGTGCCGCGGCACCTGCCACGGGCGTCGGGCCCGCGCGGGCAGGGCTGGCCGGCGGCCAGGCGGCCGCACCGCCACGCCCGGTTCGGACGGTCGTAGCCGCCCGCCCCCGCACCGGTGCCGGCCGCGCTCACGCCGGCCCCAACACGAAGGCGTAGGCGAGCACCGCATGCACCGCGGACAGCATCAGAAGCGAGTAGGCCAGCGGAACGTGGACGAACAGCCACAGCCGAAGCGCGGACAGAACCGCCTGCTGGTAGTCGAGGTCGTCCTTGGCGGCGGCGAGTTCGGCGATGCGTGCCAGGATGGCGCGCCCCCCGTCGTCCAGGTAGCGGTTGAGCGCATCGATCTGCTGCAGCCGGCGCCGGACATGGCCGCGGTAGCCGGTCAGCAGGGCCATGAGGTTCCGTGGCCGCTGGAAGAACGGCTGCAGCTCCCGGTGATAATAGTCGGCGATCGTGACCGACCCGGTGTCGTGGGCGGACCCGATCGCCAGCGCCTGGACCTCGCGGGCAATGGCCGCGCGCCGGACCGGGATGCGGTCGTACAGCTCCCGTTCGCCGTGCCCGGTCATGCGGTGGGGCAGTACCCGGCTGAGCCAGATCCCGACGGTGCCGCTGACCGCCACCGCAACGAACGCCGCCCAGAGAGCCGCTTCGAACGGCCCGTCCGGCAACCCGACATCGGTGTGCAGCAAAAACGCCGCCACGGTGAACCAGCCGGCATAGATGTGCATCTGCTGCCAGGCCGCCGCACTGCCCAAGGGCAGCACCGGGATCCGCTTGCGCAGGTCGAACGCCGCCAGCCCGACGATCAGGCAGAGCAGCAGCCAGCCGGCCGCGAAATGCATATCGTACAGGGACAGCTCGGCCAGGCGCGCCAACGCCAGCAGCGCCGCCACCGCGACGCCGACGATCGCCAGGCTCCGCGCCCGGCGGCGGGTGAACGCGGTCAGCGGCGCAGCCATGCCGCCAGGCCTCCCGGATCGCTCATGTCGAGCCGTGCCAGGGCGTCGTTCGGGCAGGCTCGCTGGCAGGCCGGACCGCCCCACTGCCCGGCGCACAGATCGCACTTGGTCGCGCGGCGGATGGTGCCACCGGTCTCGCGGTCGACGACCACGCTGCCGTCGCGATCGGCGATGTCGACCATGACGATGTTGCCGTAGGGGCAGCTCAGCGCGCACGTCCCGCAGCCGATGCAGGTCGCGTCGTTGATCTGCACCTCGCCCGAGGCCAGGTCGCGGTGGATCGCCCCCGTCGGACATCCGATGAGGCAGACCGAGTCGACGCAGTGCATGCAGGCGTGCGCTACCATCAGGTCGCCGTTGACCGGACCTCGGCGCACGAACCGCGGGTTCCCGTCGTGCGTCGCCGCGCAGGCACGGACGCAGTCGTCGCAACCGGTACAGCGGTCGAGATCGATCACCATCGACTGGGTGCCGTTGATGATCCGCTCGTCGATCAGGAAGTCGACCAGCGGCTGCTCGATGCCGGAAGCGCTGCTGTCCCGTCGCCAGGCCGGCGTCGACGGAATGTCGGCCGGAACCTCGGCCGCCAACAGTTCGGCCGCCAACAGCTCGCTCGGCAGCTTCGGCAGCACGTACTGCTCCATGACCACCGCCGGCACCCGAAGGATGTCGATGTAGCCGATCGCCCGCAGGCTGCAACGCAGCGCCGCCGGGCTGTCGCCGCGCCACTGCCTGACCAGCTCGTCGAGACCGAACACGTCGCCGTTACGCAGATAGCCGACGGTGCGATGACCGTGATCGAGGCGTTGCGTCACCCGGGCGAACCCTGCCCGAATCATGATCAGATCGTCGACTAGGCCTCCCTCCTCGGCGATCACCGGCTCCGTCTCCAGCGCCGTGCCGGAACCGGGCCCGGGTCGCTCGCCGCTCGGGAACAGCTCCCGGTCGCCGTGGTTCTCGAAACGGACCTGCGGGGCGATCTTCGCCATGATCTCGTCGCCGAGATGGGCGAACAGCGGGCTCTCGGAGAGGTGTGCCAACAGGCTGCGGGTCCGGTGCAGCCGGTCGACCATCTCGCGAAGACCGGGATCGCGGGCGCGCAGGTCGCGCAGCCCCTGCCAGCGCAATTCGACGAGCTCGCAGTCGGTCTCGGCGAACACGGTCGCCGTGCGCGGGGTGCGCGACAGCGCCGAGATCTCGCCGAAGATGTCGCCTGCTGCCAAAGGAATCGTCGGGCTCTCCGCCATCGTCCGGTCGACGTCGGGCAGATAGGTCCGGGTGCGGTCGCTGCGCAGGTGCACCGCACCGCCGACGCCGCCGATCGCCCGGGTCTCGGCTTCCGGCGCGTTGCGCCAGAGCTGCGCCATGGCCTGCCAAAGCGAGCGGCGGGGCCGGGCCGGCGGTCGGCCGACCCCGGGCACCTCGGCATACAGGACGCGGACGACGCCGGTGAGCACCACGAAGACCGAGTTACCGTAGTCGCCCTCGCGGACGATGATGTCGCCGCGCTGGAAGCGGACGATGCGGGCGTCGTTGCGAACGATATCCGGCAACGACATCCCCATCGGGAACCGATCGGGGTCGAGATCGCGGAAGATCGGCGCATCCAGGATCCGCACGATGTCCCGCGGGTGCAGATGCGGGTCGAACGGATTGTCCCAGCGGCGGGGCCTGTCGATGGTTGTCGTCAGCGCCAAGACGGACTCTCAGGTTGCTGATGCCGGGCGCGGACCCGGCCGGACGGCGTCAGCGGGCCGGCTTGCCCTTGTAGGCCGACTCGGGCGGAAGCACCTTGTCGATCGCCCCGAAAGTGCTGCCGTCGTACTTGTCGACGAGCGTCTGCGTCAGCTTGGAAACCTTGTCGGCGGCCGCCGACAGCTCCTTGTCGTTGTTCAGCTTCAGCCCGGCGCTGTTGGCCGCGGCCGAGATCTGGGCCAGTTCGTCGATCTTCAGGTACTCCTGCAGCTTGGCGATCGCCTGCCGGCCGGCCTGGGCACGCTGGGCCATCGACACCGCGTATTTGTCCCGGGCCGTCGCCTTGCCGACCGCGCGCAACGCCGTCTCCAGCTCCACGGCGCGTCCGACCACGAACATCATGCGCTTCTGATTCAGCGAAGCCGGCTCGTTGCTCGCACCCTTGTTGTACCAGAGATTGTGACGGATCTCGCCCTGCGACCAGGCGACCAGCTCGAACGCGCTGCCTGCCGCATGCCCGCCGACGTTCACCAGCTTCTCCTGCGGCACGACATGGCAGTCGAGGCAGTTCTTGGCCCAGCCATACATGTTCTTGGGGCGGATCATGCCGGCCGCCTCCGCCTTCTTCCAGCGCGTGGCGATCTCGGCGGGTGTCTCCTGGCCCTCCTTCTTGCCGCTGAAGCCGCTGTGGATCGGCTGCCAGCCGCTGGCCGGGCCGTGGCAGGATTCACAGGACACGCCGGCCACCGCCTCACGGCCGCCGCCCTTCGTCGGAACGGTGGTGAAGTGACAGTCCAGGCACAGGCTCTCCGCCTTGATCCGGCGTATGCCCATGCGCTCGGCGATCTGGTTGGCTTCCTTACTCCGGGTCAGCTCGGTGAACAGCTTGAAATGCGTCGTCCCCTTCCAGACCTCGGTCTCGGCCTTGTGGCACTCGGCGCACTTGCCCGGGCCGATGACCTTGGAATGATCCTCGCCGCCATGGGCCGAGGCGGTCACCGGCGCGGCCAGCAGGACGACGGCAAACAACGCTGCCGCGGCCGCCAGCAATGCCACCCGGGCTCCGGACGTCGTCGTTCGGTCCGCCATTGCTCCAAATCCCCTAGCTGTTCACTGCGACGCGTTCCGCGGCCGGATGGAAGCGGGAAGCCCCGAACCGCACAAAGCCGCCCGGTCACTGTCAGCCGTCGAGAACGAGTCTGCTCTTCGGCACCGATATGCACGCGAGGCAGGTGCCACGCTCCGGCACCTCGACCGGCTTCGCGATATAGTCGACGACGCCTTCCTTGATGGCAACCGCACAGGTTCCGCAGTGCCCGGCCCGGCACCCGCTCTCGAGCGCGATGCCGTTGCGCTCGGCCAGGTCCAGGATCGAATCGAGGCTGCCGTCCCACGTCACGGTCCTTTCGGTCCGGTCGAACACCACCTCGAACCCGCCGGCGGGGACCGCTGCGGGTTGGTCGTGCGGCTGCCGGCGCACGGTGGCGGCACCGAACGCCTCGATCCGGACATCCTCGGACGGAACGCCCCAGGCCCGCAGGTCGGACGACACCACCTCCATCATCGGCGCCGGGCCGCAGATATAGAACGCGTAGTTGTTGGACGGCAGGTAGGCCTTCAGCACCTCGAGGTCGATCCGGCCGATCCGGTCGTAGTCCTCGCCCTCGACGCAGTCCGCGGTCGGGTCGCTGTAGCAGGTCACGACCTGCAGGCTCGGGTACAGCCGCCGGAGTCCGGCGATATGGGCCGCAAACGCATGCTGGCGACGGTTGCGCACGCCGTAGAACAGCCAGATCTCGCGCTCCCCCGGATCGGCGCAGACGGCGTTGAGCATGCTGAGCAGTGGCGTGATCCCGATGCCGCCGGCGATCAGCACGAGCGGCTGCGCCGATGCCGGATCGCAGCAGAACGCCCCGGCCGGCGCGCGGACGTCGAGGATGTCGCCCTCCTCGACCACGTCGTTGAAGTAGCTGGACACCGCGCCCGGCGCGCAGTCGACGCCGGCCGGCGGCTCGACCTTCTTTACGCTGATCCGATAGCGGTCGCCCTGCCCGGGCGCGTCGGACAGCGAGTAGCAGCGAACCAGCGGCTTCGAATGGCCGGGAATCCGGAGCTGGAAGGTCAGGTACTGGCCCGGCATGAACGGCGGCAGCGGCCGGCCGTTGTGGGCGACGAGCTCGAACGAGTGGATGTCGTCCGCCTCCAGCGTCTTGCGGGCTACCTTCAGTTTCCGAAAGCCGGTCCAGGTGCCGCCGGCCAGATCCCGCTCCGCCTCCGCCCGGCGCAGCGACATCTCCACCCGGCGCTCGAACAGGCCGGTCTCGATGGCCGCGGCCCGGCGCTCCAGGACCGCCCGCCGCCACGTGCCGGTCAGCCCGAGCAGCGCCTCGACCGCGGTGCCGGCGACGATGGCGTATCCCACGGCTTCCAGCACACCGATCAAGCGCATCCCTCCCTGGCCAGCAGTGCCGTCCCGTCAGAAACGGACCAGAAACTCCGTCCGGGCACCATAGCCGATGTCCCTGGCCTCCTCCCGGGAAACGAAACCGTCCGCTTGCACCACGTAACGCTCCCCGATCGCCTGCTGCAGGCGGAGACCGACCGCCACGGCGTCGCGCTCGGAGCGGTCGGTGGCGACACGGCCGCCGATCTCGGTGACCACCTGCGTGCGCTCGCCGTTGAAGAACATCTGATAGCCGACCGCCCCGGCCACCACGTCGTCCGCCCGGTTGCTCAGCGCCGTGCCGTAGTCGCCGAGGCCCGCCGAGGCGAACAGGATGCCGACCGGCCCGAGCGGACCGCCGGCCGTCGGGTCGCGGGCGGCCGAGGTGAACCGGCCTGCGGCCCACGCGCCGTTCACGTAGAGCACGTCGTCATTGCCGAGCGGATCGCCGGACAGCTCGACCATCGCAAGGGTCCCGGTGTCGACGGCGGCGGACCCGTCGTCCAGGGCGATCGACTGCGCCGCCCGGAAGGCGGTGTTGAGCTTGCCGAACCGCTGGGTGCTTCCGACCCCCAGGAAGAGGCCGTCGGTCCCGGCTCCTGCGTTGTTGCCGCCGGTCACGTAGATCGCATCGATCGCGACGGTCGACTCGCTCAGGTCGGTCTCGGAGAACACGCCGAAGAGCTGCGCCTCGTCGTCACGCTGGTTGTCGCTGCGATGGATGTTTCCCCAGCCGTACAGTCCGGTCAGCCGGGTGTCGACCGACAGGCCCCTGGTGATGATGGTGTCCCGCGTCACCGCCACCGCATCGACCGTGTCGTTGATCAGCAGCCCCTCCTGGAAGAGCAATTGCTGCCGGCCGACGGTGAAGCCGAGGTCGAGCCCGCCGGCGTCGAACGGATCGGCGTCCGGGAAGATCTCGCCCAGCTCGCCCTCGAAGAACAGGGCGGTCGGCTCGCCGCCGAACTCGTCGTCGAAGCCGCGCCGGGACTCCGGACTGCGGTGGTAGCCGCTGAACCGGCTGCCATCACGCAGCGGCGAGAAGCCGACCAGCACCCGCTCGGTTCCGCTCAGCCGGAGATTGGCGAACAGGTCGAGCCGGTTGGCCCACTCCTGCACCTCCGCGGCATCGCCGTTCCTATAGATGTCGACCGCCGTGCGGTAGTCGCCGAACACCCACAGCGCCGGCTGCCAGACCGCGCCGGTCGGCAGCTCGATGCCGGGGTCGAGCGGGCCGGTGCCGAGCAGCGCCGGGCCGATCTCGAACAGCGGCCTGGCGCGCGCCGGCAGGGCATCGCCCTTGTACGGGATCGGCTCGTCCGAGAGCACCTTGACCTCGGCCTGCGCGGCGCCGGCCCCGCACAGCGCGCAGCCCGCAGCCAACAGCACGCGGAGCGCCCCGCTCCAGCGCGGGACCGGTCCGGACCGCGGTGCCATGCGAACTCCCCCGCGCACCCGTATCATTGCCGCACCGCCGCCGCCTCGAAATCGACCGTCCGCTGCTGCTCGGCGATGGTCAGGGTCCCCGCCACCACCGCGTCGGCCACCTGGCGCGGGCTCATGCCGTAGTCGAAGCCGATGTCCTGGATCGCCAGGATCAGGTTCACCGGCACCATCTGTGCCTGCAATCGGACGCGTATGGCGTACGGCCCCTTCCCCGTCAGGCGATCCGCCGGGACCGAGTACTCGGCGGTCCGGGTGCCGTCGGGCTCTATGGTCTGCTTGTGCTTCCGGGCAGTCTGCGGCCGACCGTAGATCGTCGTCGGCAGGGTCTCCGGCCGGACGAACGGCAGCACCCCGCGGGACGTGTTGATCGGCAGCACCTGCTCGCGCTCGCCGCCGCGCAGCAGCCGCACCAGGAACTTGGACTGCAGGTTGAAGAGCTCGGTGTCGAGCGGCAGCTCGCCGGCGTGCACGAAGGCCGAATGGCTGTCGCGGATGTCGCCGTTCGGGTCCCGGTCGCCGGAACGGTACACGACCTCTCCCGCAGCGTCGGTGACGGTCACCTCCAGGAACATCAGCCGCTCGGCGTCGAAGCCGGTCGGCACGGCATGGCCGTCGGTCAGGTTCCGGACCGGGACCGAGAACGCGAGGCCATCCGGTCCGACCCGGTCGACACGGATCTCGCCCAGGCCGAGTCCGTTGCGCAGCACCTCGAGCCGACGCTCGTCGGCCGCGGCCAGGCGGCGCTTCTGCTCCTCGACGATCCTGCGTCCGTCGTACCGGTCGTCGATCGAGCGCCATGCCTCCGGAAACGGATAGTCGGCCGGTGCGCCGTTCTCGAAGGCGTCGGTGCCCCAGCCGGCGGCATCGTCGAACTGTATCCACTCGCGCATGGTCTTGAAGGCGGCGGCCTTCACGTTCAACGGGAACAGCCCGGGATGCAGGATCGAATGGTCGGGGCCGGCGAAGAAGTGGCTGGTCAGCTTGCGCGTCCCGGTCGGCTGGCCACCGACGATCGCCGCCGGCCCCTCGTCGTAGCCGGAGGCCACGCCCTGCACCTTGCCCATGTGGCAGTCCTGGCAGGTGACGCCGTCCGCCGACGCCGGCGACTGGTGGTACTCGGCGAACGCCTCCTCCAGTCGGAACCCGTTGACCAGGGTCACGTCGTGGCAGGTCGCGCAGAACCCGGGGGTGACCAGCGGGAAGAACCGCTTCACATCGGTATGGATGCCACGCCCGGGATCGTTGCGGTCGGTCGAGACCCGGTAGGTCTGCGGCTCGTCCAGCACGCGCTTCAGCTCGGCGTCGCCGGTCGGGCCGTAGACCGGATCGAACAGGTCGCCCTCGACGATCGCCAGACGGCCGCTGATCTTGCCGTAGTTCCGGTCGACCCGGTGGCAGGTGATGCAGGTCACCCCCTCCCGCGAGGTCGGGTGCCGGTCGAAGTTCGAGACGTAGACCGACTCTTTCAGGTTCATCCCGACCGGCGTATGGCAACGCACGCAGAAGTCGCCGTTGGTACCGCTGGTCTTGGCGTTGATCGCGGCCTGCATGGTCAGGAATACCGGACTCAGCTGCGCGTAGGCGTGCTGCGAGACCGACCACTGCTCGTACTGCCGCGGATGGCAGGTGGCGCAAGTGTTGGCCGACGGGAACCGGTTCTCGGCGAACAGATTGGCGTGGGCGTCGGCGGCCGTGGTGCCGGTCGACTCCGGAGACGCCGCCGCCGCGGGAGCACCGATCGCCGGCGCGAGCTGCGGCTGATCTCCCGAGGTCGGCCCCAGCAGCGGGTCGTTGCCGTCCGACGTCGCAGGCGCCAGCAGGAGATCGTCTTCGGCCGGCTTGCCGCCTGCGGGAGCCAGCAGCAGGTCGTCGCTGTCCGGCTTGGCCGGATCGCCCGGCGCCGGCGCCAGCAGCAGGTCGTCCGACGCCGCCAGTTGTGCCGCCAGGCGCTGCAGCGAGCGGGCGCTGATCGATGCCCCGTGCGATGCAGTCTCCTGCGACAGCGCCGGCTGCGGCGCCATGGCGATCAACGCCCCGACGACCGCGAGCATCGCCGGTAGCCGGCCTCCTGTCCCTCGCATCCTCGGCATGCACCTCTTTCCCGACCGCCCGCTGAAACGTCGCGGGCGATACTCTAACCGACCTGCCGCCGAAATCGACCGCCCCCACGGGCCGGTCCAACCAAAACATAAAAAATCGCAACCGTCCGCACGCGACCCGTGCGGATCAAACGATCGTTATCTCGGATCCTCGCCCGTCAGCCACGATAGCCGGGCATCCAGACCTCCGCCGCCCTTCCGGAGGGCGGCGACGTCAGCCCGAACACGCTGGGCCAACCGGCGCCGCGCAGGGCCGGACTGCTGCGCCCGCCCGATTCTCGTGAATGTGCGGTCGGCAGGCTGCGGTCCTACCGGGCCGGGGTTCCGCGTGGTCCGGGACCGGCGGGCGCAGCGGACGTCATCGCCCGCCCGATACGACGAAGCCGCCGGGACGGAAGTCCGGCGGCCTGAAGAATGGTGGGCGCGGCTGGGATTGAACCAGCGACCCCTACGATGTCAACGTAGTGCTCTCCCGCTGAGCTACGCGCCCGCCGGCGGCGCCATTCGGGAAGTCCCGGAGGAACTGTCCGGGGAGTGCGGCGCCGCAAGGACGCTCCTCATAATGCCCTCGGCGAGGCAATGCAAGCCCATGTCGCGGCTTCTCCGGCGGAAATTCATCGTGCCGGCCACCGCGTCCGCCGCCGCCACCGGAACCGGTGACAGGACCGCGGGTTTGCTCTAAGTCAGAAGCCATGGACGAGGTTCTCGACCCTGGGCGAGAGACCGCCGGCGGCCTCCCGGATCCGGGGCCGTCCGCGTCGCCCGAGCCGTATGCCTGGATCGCCGGCCGGACGTCGCACCGTACGCCGGCCACACCGCACAGCCATTCGGAGTTTCCGGCTTTCGAGAGCCCGGTTGCCGTGGTCCGGCCGCCGCGCCAGACCCTGCCGGTGGTGGTGTCGTCGCCGCACAGCGGCCAGCGTTACCCGCAGGACCTGCTGGCCCGCACCGGGCTCGACCGCCTCACCCTGCGCTCCAGCGAGGACACCTTCGTCGACGAGCTGTTCGCGGCCGCGCCGGAGCTCGGGGCGCCGCTGGTCAAGGCGGAGTTCCCGCGGGTCTACGTCGACGCCAACCGCGAGCCGTTCGAGCTCGACCCGGCGATGTTCCACGACCCGCTGCCGGACTACGTCACCACCCAGAACGCCCGCATCGCCGCCGGCCTCGGAACGATCGCCCGCGTGGTCTCGAACTCGGCCCCGGTGTACCGCGGCAAACTGAGCTTCGCCGAGGCGCTCGGCCGCATCGAGACCTGCTGGAAGCCGTTCCACGCGGCGCTGGCCGAGACCATCGAGGAGACCCTCGACCGGTTCGGCTACTGCGTGCTGCTCGACGCCCACTCGATGCCGTCGAACGTGCTCACCCTCGGTGCCGACGGCCGCGCCCATCCGGTCGCCGACGTGGTGCTGGGCGACTGCCACGGCGGCTCCTGCTCGACCGTCCTGGTACAGCGCTGCGAGCGGGTGATGGCCCGCCAGGGCTACCGGGTCCACCGCAACACCCCCTATGCCGGCGGCTTCGTGACCCGGCACTACGGCCGCCCGGAGGCCGGAGTCCACGCCCTGCAGATCGAGGTCAAGCGCGGCCTCTACATGAACGAGCGGCGGTTCCAGCGCACCCCCGGCTTCGCCCGCGTCGCCGCCGACATGCGCCGGCTGGTCGCCACCATCGGCGGCTTCGACCCGCACCGCCCGTGGGGCGACGCCGACTGACCCCTCCGTCCAGGCCCCTTGCATGCGAGCGGCACCGCACAGAATGGCACGCGGGTTGCTTCACTCCTCGTCGAGGAGGTGACGCATGACCGTTCGCATTGTGACCCGCATCCTGCTGCTGCTCGCGCTGACCACCACCGGTACGGCCGCCGGTGCCGTTGCACCGGCCGGCAGCGCCTTGCCGACGCCGGCCGCCCACCAGGCCTGCATCGAGGCGACCCGGGCCGCAGAGCGCCGGCACCACATCGCGCCGCACCTGCTCGGGGCCATCTCCCTGGTCGAGACCGGCCGCTGGGACCAGGCGCACCGGGCAAGCTTTGCCTGGCCGTGGACGGTGATGGCCGAGGGCCGGGGGCGATACCTGCCGAGCAAGGCGGCGGCGATTGCCGAGGTCATGAGGCTGCAGGCACGCGGCGTGAAGAACATCGACGTCGGCTGCATGCAGGTGAACCTGCACTACCACGCCGACGCGTTCGACGACCTGAACCAGGCCTTCGACCCGGAGACGAACGCGAACTACGCCGCCGCCTTCCTGCGCGACCTGAAGGACGAGGTCGGCACCTGGAAGGATGCGGTCGCCTACTACCACAGCCGCGACGACCAGCGCGGCGACGCCTATCAGGGCAAGGTCTACGACCTCTGGTACGGCCAGCGCACCAACCTGGTCACCGCCGCCGCCGGCTCGGTCGTGCCGGTGACCCCGCAGGCGATCATGGCCGACAGGCACAACGCCGAGGAGGCCAGGGAACGCGCTCAGCGCGCCCGGCAGTACCAGATGATCAAGGCGGCCCGCGCCGCCAATGCCGAGTTCCTGCGCCGGCAGCGCGAGATCGTCAACGCCCGCACCGCCGCCGCCTTCGAGGCCCGCAAGGCCGAGGTCTTGGCCGAGTGGGAAGAGCTGAAGCGCAAACGCGCCAGCCAGGCCGGCGGCTGATCCACCGGCCCGTCGCGGTCCCGGATCTCCCCCGGCTCAGAGCCGGGGTCGTCCGGGATGAGGGTTCGGTTTCAGCCCCCGTCCCGGCTGTAGCGGCAAAGCCGCGAAGAGCCGGAACCTCCCCGCCGCTCAGGTGAACGGCGTCGCCACGTCGCCGAGTTGCACGAACACCGATTTGCGCTGGGTGTAATGCTCGATGGCGGCAAGGCCGTTCTCGCGCCCCAGGCCCGACTGCTTGACGCCGCCGAACGGCATCTCGATCGGCGTCAGGTTGTAGTCGTTGATCCAGACCGTCCCGGCCTCCAGCCGCGCCGCCACCCGGTGGGCGCGCGCCAGGTCGCGGGTGAACAGCCCGGCCGCCAGCCCGAATTCGGTTGCGTTGGCGCGGGCGACGACTTCGTCCTCGTCGTCGAACACCAGCAGGGTCATGACCGGGCCGAAGATCTCCTCGCGCACGATCGACAGCGTGTCGTCCGGCGCCTCGAACACCGTCGGGGCGACGAACCAGCCGTCGGCGCAGGCGCCGTCGGTCACCCGGGCGCCGCCGCACAGCAGCCTCGCCCCCTCCTTGACCCCGCTTTCGACGTAGCCGAGCACCTTTTCCATGTGCCGCTTCGAGATCAGCGCGCCGATGGTGGTCTCGGGGTCGAGCGGATGGCCGACCCGCATGCGCTGGATGCGCGGCATCATGGCGTCCACGAAGGCGTCGCGGATCCCGCGCTGCAGGAACACCCGGGTGCCGTTCGAGCAGATCTCGCCCTGGGTATAGAAGTTGGCGTTCAGCGCCGCCGACACCGCATTCTCGATGTCGGCGTCCTCGAATACCAGCAGCGGCGACTTGCCGCCGAGCTCCATGGTGACGTGCTTGAGGGTTCCGGCGGCCGCCGCCATCGCCCGCTTGCCGGTCGGCACCGAGCCGGTCAGCGACACCTTGGCGACGTCCGGGTGCTCGACCAGCGCCCGACCGGTCTCGGCGGCACCCTGGACGATGTTGAACACGCCCGCCGGGGCGCCGGCCTCGGCCAGCGCCTTCGCCAGCTCGAGCGCGGTCACCGGCGTGGTCTCCGACGGCTTGAACACCATGGTGTTGCCGCAGGCCAGCGCCGGCGCGGCCTTCCAGCAGGCGATCTGGATCGGATAGTTCCAGGCGCCGATGCCGGCGCACACGCCGAGCGGCTCGCGCCGGGTATAGGCGAAGGCGCCGGCCCCGCCGGCACTGCCGAGGTCGATGTGCTCGCCGGCGATAGACGGAGCCACACCGGCGAAGAACTCCAGGCAATCGGCGCCGGACGCCACGTCGACGGCCAGCGCCTCGGAGATCGGCTTGCCGGTGTCGAGCACCTCGAGATGCGCGATCGAGTCGTTGCGTTGCCGCAGGATCTGCGCCGCCCGGTGCAGGATCCGGCCACGCTCGGTACCGGTCATGCGCGACCATGCCGGGAACGCCGCTTTGGCCGCCGCGACGGCGGCGTCGACATCTTCCGGCCCGGCCTCCTGCACGGTGGCGAGCGGCTTGCCGGTCGCTGGATTCTCGGTGGCGAAGGTACGGCCGGAACGGGCGTCGACCGGGCGGCCGTCGATCCACAGCGGGATGGGTGCGAGTGTCGTCATGACGGCGGTTCTACCGTCCGTGACGCATGGGGGAAAGGCCGACGGTTTCCTCGGGGCCAGGATGCGGTCAGGGTGGCGCACACCCGACCACGTTCCCACCCGACCGCGAACGGATGACCGGATTGACCCGCACCCTGCCTCCTCCCGTCTTCGATGCCGCGTTCCGCGACGGCCTGGAGACGCTGCTGCGCTGGCGCCGGGACGTCCGGCGGTTCCGCACCGAGCCGATCGCCCCGGCCACCGTCGACCGGCTCCTCGATCTCGCCGACCTCGCGCCCTCGGTCGGCAACAGCCAGCCCTGGCGGTTCGTGGCGGTCGGTTCCGCGGCCGCCCGCGCCGCGGTCCGGGCCAACTTCACCGAGGCCAACGCCGACGCCCTGGGCGCCCAGCCAGAGGAGCGGCGGCATCTCTACGCCTCGCTGAAGCTGGCCGGACTGGACCGGGCGCCAGTGCAGCTCGCCGTGTTCACCGACACCGGCACGGACCAGGGCCACGGGCTCGGCCGCCGGACCATGCCGCAGACCCTGGAGCATTCCACGGTGATGGCGGTGCACACCCTGTGGCTGGCGGCACGGGCGTTCGGGGTCGGGCTCGGCTGGGTGTCGATCCTCGACCCGGACCGGCTGTGCCGCGACCTCGCCGTGCCCGGGGCGTGGTCGTTCACCGCCTATCTCTGCCTCGGATACCCGGAGGAGGAGCACGTCGAGCCGGAGCTCGAGCGGGCCGGCTGGCAGGCCCGAACCGGGCGCGGACGCGACCTGATCCGACGGTAGCGGGACAGCCTGCCTTGCCTTTCCGGTTTCAAACTGCATGCTCTAGCACAATCAAAAGAATATCGGAGAGGCTTCAAACCATGCGCAACTCGCTCGGCGCGGCGTCGCTGGCCGCCGCACTTCTCGTCGCCGGACCGGCGCTCGCCAAGGACCCGGACTCCTGTGAGGACGTGACGTTCTCCGACGTCGGCTGGACCGACATCACCGCCACCACCGCCGCCGCCTCGGTGGTGCTGGACGCGCTGGACTACGATCCGGAGACCCAGATCCTGTCGGTGCCGGTGACCTATGCCAGCCTGAAGAACAAGGACGTCGACGTGTTCCTCGGCAACTGGATGCCGTCGATGGCCGCCGACCTGAAACCGTACCTGGACGACGGCTCGGTCGAGAGCCTGCGCGCCAACCTGGAGGGCGCGAAGTACACCCTGGCGGTGCCGAGCTACGTGGCCGCGGCGGGCGTGAAGAGCTTCGCCGACCTGGCCGCCCACAAGGACAAGTTCGCCGGCAAGCTGTACGGCATCGAGCCGGGGAACGACGGCAACCGCCTGATCCAGGACATGATCGACAAGGATGCCTTCGGCCTGAAGGGCTGGGAGGTCGTCGAGTCGTCCGAGCAGGGCATGCTGAGCCAGGTCGCCCGTGCGGTCCGCGCCAAGGAATGGATCGTGTTCCTGGGCTGGGCGCCGCACCCGATGAACACCAACTTCGACATCGCCTACCTGGCCGGCGGCGACGACTACTTCGGCCCGGACTTCGGCGGCGCCACGGTCTACACCAACGTCCGCGCCGGCCTCACCAAGGAGTGCCCGAACCTCGGCAAGTTCCTGTCGAACCTGTCGTTCACGCTCGACATGGAAAACACCATCATGGGCTACATCCTGGACGACGGGATGAAGCCGGAAAAGGCCGCCGAGAAGTACCTGAAGGCGCATCCCGAGATGGTGATGGCCTGGATCGCGGGCGTGACCACCCAGGATGGCGGCGACGCCCAGAAGGCGGTGAAGAAGGAGCTCGGCCTCTGAGGCCGGGCTCGACTGGGGTCCCGGCTCTCCGCGGCTCCGCCGCTGCGGCCGGGATGAGGGTGGCTGGCGAGGCGTCCTCTTACCCTCATCCCGGACGGTCGCGCCCCGGCGCGGTCGATCCGGGACCCAAGCGTGGCTGACAGCGGGGGCTAGGCCATGGACCCGATCTCGGCGTTCTTCGAGGACAACAAGCTGGCGCTCGGGCGCGGCGTGAAGGTCTTCGTCGAGTGGCTGACCGACAACTTCTACAACCAGTTCCGGGCGTTCTCGGACGGGCTCGGCTGGGCCATCGAGGGCGTCATCTGGCTGCTGTCGGCGGTGCCGCCGGTGCTGCTGATCGCCCTGATCGCGGCGCTGGCCTGGTGGCTGCACCGGTCGAAATCCCTGGTCGCGCTGGTGGTGGTCGGGCTGCTGCTGATCCTGAACCTCGGCTACTGGGAAGCGACGGTCGAGACCCTGGCCCTGGTGCTGTCGGCCACCCTGGTCTGCGTCGTGATCGGCGTGCCGATCGGCATCTACGCCGCCCATAACCGCTGGTTCTATTCGGCCATCCGGCCGGTACTCGACCTGATGCAGACGATCCCGACCTTCGTCTACCTGATCCCGACCCTGATGCTGTTCGGCCTCGGCGTGGTGCCGGGCCTGATCTCGACGGTGGTGTTCGCGATCCCGGCGCCGATCCGGCTGACCGAGCTCGGCGTGCGCAACGTGCCGAAGCCGCTGATCGAGGCCGGCGAGGCGTTCGGCGCCACCCGCCGGCAGCTGCTGCTGAAGGTCGAGCTGCCGCACGCCATGCCGACCATCATGGCCGGCGTCACCCAATGCATCATGCTGTCGCTGTCGATGGTGGTGATCGCCGCCCTGGTCGGCGCCAACGGCCTCGGCAAACCGGTGGTGCGGGCGCTGAACACCGTGAACATCGCCCAGGGCTTCGAGGCCGGGCTGGCGATCGTGATCGTGGCGATCCTGATGGACCGGATCATGCGGCAGTCCGAGCCTCCCGGCTCCGGTGGGCAATAGTGGGCAATAGAATGAGCGGCGGGCACTGACCATGGACGCCATCACCTTCGACCACGTCGACGTCGTGTTCGGCACGCCGGCGACCCAGAAGTCGGCGCTTGCCCTGATCGACCAGGGCGCCGACCGCGCCCGCGTGCTGGATGAGACCGGCGCCGTGGTCGGCGTACGCGACGCCACGCTCGCCATCGAGCAGGGCGAGATCTGCGTGCTGATGGGGCTGTCCGGCTCCGGCAAGTCGTCGCTGCTGCGCTGCGTGAACGGGCTGAACAAGGTCAGCCGCGGCAGGGTGCTGATCGCCGACGGCGACGGCCAGGTCGACGTGGCGAGCTGCGACGCCGCCACCCTGCGCCGGCTGCGGATGGACCGGATCGCCATGGTGTTCCAGCAGTTCGCGCTGATGCCGTGGCGCACGATCCGCGAGAACGTCGGCCTCGGGCTGGAGCTGCGGGGCCTGCCGCGGGCCGAGTGCCGCCGCCTGGTCGACGAGAAGCTGGCGCTGGTCCGGCTCGACCAGTGGGCCGAAAAGCGGCCGCACGAGCTGTCGGGCGGCATGCAGCAGCGCGTCGGGCTGGCGCGAGCGCTGGCGACCGACGCCGACATCCTGCTGATGGACGAGCCGTTCTCGGCCCTCGACCCGCTGATCCGCGAGCACCTGCAGGACGAGCTGCTGGACCTGCAGCGGAGCCTGAAGAAGACCATCGTGTTCGTCAGCCACGACCTGGACGAAGCCCTCAAGATCGGCACCCACATCGCCATCATGGAGGGCGGCCGGATCGTGCAGTACGGACGGCCCGAGGAGATCGTCACCAAGCCGGCCAACGACTACGTCCGGGCGTTCGTCGCCAACGTGAACCCGCTGAACGTGCTGCGCGCCGTGTCGCTCATGCGGCCGGCCCGCGACGGCGAGGAGATCGAGCGCGACCGGGCGGTCGGCCCCGACACCCCGATGCGCGAGCTGGTGTCGCTGGCCCGCCAGCACGGCGGCCCGTTCCCGGTCCTCGGAGGCGACGGCGCCCTGCTCGGCGTGGTAGGTGAGGCCGAGATCTACGACGGCCTGCTGCGCCGGCGTCAGGCTGAGGTGGATCGGGGCGGCGCGGTTCGGGACGGGCAGGCATGACCACTGGCATCAAGGGAATCGTCTTCGACAAGGACGGCACCCTCATCCACTTCGAGCAGACCTGGACGCCGGCCTATGTGGAAAGCGCCGAGGCCCTGGCGGACCGGATCGGCCGCCCGGACATGGCGACCGCATGGCTGGAAGCGACCGGACGCGACCCGGCGACCGGCCGGATCCGCCCCGGCACCGTGCTGGCCTCCTCCACCGCCGACGTGATCGCCGCCCATTGGCGCGACCTCAGCCCGGAGCTGCCGGCCCTCGACGTGCTGATCCCCTGGCTCGACGCGTTCTGGGAGCGCCGGTCGCTCGAGCTACTGGCACCGGTCGGCGACCTGCACGGTCTGTTCGACCGGTTGCGCGGCGGCGGCCTGCGGCTCGGGGTCGCGACCAACGACGCCGAGAAGGCCGCGCATGCGACGGTCGACCGGCTCGGCCTCGCCGGCCGCGTCGACTTCGTGGCCGGCTACGATTCCGGCCACGGGGCCAAACCGGAACCGGGCATGATCCTGGCGTTCTGCGCGGCGACGGGGCTGGCCCCCGCGACGGTCGCGATGATCGGCGACTCGCCGGCCGACCTCACCGCCGGACGGGCCGCCGGTTGCGGCCGTGTGGTCGGGGTGCTGACCGGGACCTCGCCGAAAGAGCTGCTGGCGCCGCTGGCCGACGCCGTCCTGGACGACGTACACGCCTTGCCGGATCTGCTCGAGACCGTACCGGCCTGATCCCCTTGCGATCCCCTGCCTCTTGACGAAACCGGCCGTCCGGGTGCCTTTGGCCGAAATCGACCGACCCTGACCGCCCGACTTTGCCGATGTACGTCGACCGCAAACCTCAGATCGTGAACAGCGCGCCGCGGCCGGACCTGGCGCGTGGCGACCGCCGGGTGCACTACCTGCACGTCCCGAAATGCGGGGGCACGACCCTGCGGTACGTACTGGAGGGATATGCGGCGATGCGCGGCCTGACCTCGGCCAACGAGGCCCGGCGGGTCGGCGGGAAGTCGCCCGATCTGTCGGCCGCGCAGATCGCGATGGGGCACGAACGGCCGGCGGAAGGGCTGACCCGTACGGACACCTGCTACTTCACCGTGCTGCGCGATCCGGTGCAGCGCCTGCGCAGCCTGGTGGCGATGATCGTTCGCCTGCACAAGCGGCAACCGGAAGAGATCGTCGGCGAACTCACCTGGGCCCGGGCGAACTGGGCGGTGCATCTGCTGACCGGCGCCACCGGGCCGGAGAGCGACCCGGTCTCGGAAGCCAAACGGCAGCTCGAGACCCGCGTCCACCTGTTCGGCTTCCAGGAGCGGCTCGACGAGTTCATGACGCTGCTGGCGGCGATGCTGGAGATCGACGGGGTGATCTACCCGGCCTTCCAGTTCACCCCCGAGAAGCGCCGCATCGACCCGCGCTTCGACGACGAACTGCATGCCCGCTCCGCAGCGGACCGGGCGTTGTTCGCGTTCGCCCAGGAACTGTACCGGGACCGTTTCGCGCCGCCAGTCGACGCAGCGCCGCTGGACCGGCGGGTTCCCGGGCGATCCTACCTGCGGATCCGGGCGGAACCCGGCGACTCCGACATCGACGTGTCGGAGGTGCGGTTCACCGCATGACGGTCGATCGTCAGGGATGAGCAACGCCGTGAGCGACGGGCCTTCGAAACGCGTAACCGGCGGCGTGATCCTGGTCCTGCCGACCCTGGAGGCCAATCTCGACCCGCACCGGCTGCACCAGGTCCATTACGACTGCTCGTATCTCGCCCTTGCCCGGGCGGGTAGGAAGGTCGCGGTCGTCGATCCGCGGAACGTCGCCGAGTTCCGGGCCCTGCTGTCGTCGGACGACTACGGGTTCGTCGTCACCGAACGCAGCCAGGCGCCGTCCTGGCCGATGCCGGTGGAAGGTTCGCCGGAATACGCCCGGGCAATCCGGAAGGTGTTCATCACCTTCGCCGGCAACCCGCCCTTCTACGAGGGATCGTTCGGCTTCCACCAGGCGGCGTTCGAGCGGAAGGTCGCCGTCCTCCACGACCACGACTCGCTGACCTATGCCGAGACCATCAACGTCTCCGGCGCCCGGCTGATTCCCGGCCGACCGATGTACCACGGCCTCGAACTGGACGACGAAGCGACCTGGCTCGCGCCGTCCCGCCGACGCCTTCCGATCCTGTTCGTCGGCAGCTACACCGATCCGGAGACATTCCGGACCGCCTGGCGGCACGGGTTCGCACGGTTTCCGCAACCGCTCGAGGCCATCGAGGCCGCGGCCGAGCTCCTGGCCGGCAGCCCGCGATTGCCGGTATGGCAGGCCCTGGACCAGGCCGTCGCGTCGCTGGATATCCGGTTCGATCTACGTAGCCGGGCCGGACGGACCGCGCTGGAAATGCTTTCGCGGTACTCCAACCACCGATCCCGGCAGGCCCTGCTCACCCGGGTATCGCGCTTTCCGTCGCGGATCATCGCGACCGAGCTGCCGCCGCTTCCCTCTCGCCACCCGGACTGCGTCCTGTCGCCGATCGCGAGCTTCCCCAGCTTCCTCAACATGCTGAAGGAGACCGCCTGCCTGGTGACGACCAACCCGAACGGCATGACCGGGTCGGTCAGCGAGCGCGTTCCCAACGCCATGCGGCGCGGTGCGGTCGTCCTGCACGCGCCGAACAACAATCTCCGTCGCCTGGACGACGCGGGCATCGTCGTCCTCGACGACCGCCTCGACGAACTCGACGCTCGCCTCGACTCGGCGGCGGCCCGCGACACCCGCTGGGACACCCTTGGGGAGGTCGCCCGGGACTATGCCGAGCGGCATTTTCGCATGGACGACATGTACGACGCCCTGCTCGAGACCGCCGGCGATCCGGATCAATGGCGCGACCGCGCCCCCGCCGTTCCGCCGGGAACGGACTGGCGGTGAAACCGAGATCTCGCTATAGGAACCGCTCCAGACAACCGGCCATCCGCCGACGAGGAAGCATGTCCAAAGTCCTTCGCAACGGTCGATTGGACGCAACCTTCCGCGACGCCTCTCGATACCCGGCCGCGGCATGACATCCGATCTCCTCCCGGTCTGCCGGCCGTTGCTGCCGACCCAGGCGGACATCGCGCCGTACATCGCGGAAATCGACCAGACGCGCTGGTACTCGAACTACGGCCCGCTGTACGGCAGGTTCACCGCCCGGCTGGGCCACGCGCGGGGAGTGTCCGCGGATCGGGTGGCGTTGGTCGCCAACGCGACCGTCGGCCTGACCCTGTCGCTGCGGGCAACCGGTGCGGCAGACGGCTACTGTCTGATCCCGGCTTGGACGTTTCCGGCGTCGCCGATGGCGGCGGCCGCAGCCGGCCTGGTTCCCTGGTTCGTCGACATCGATCCGGACACGTGGTCGCTCACCCCGGAGATCGCCGAGCGGGCCCTCGCCGCCGCGCCGGGCCCGGTGGCGGCGGTGATGCCGGTCGCGCCGTTCGGGGCGCCGCTCCCGACCGCGGCCTGGGACGCGTTCACAACCCGTACCGGAATTCCTGCAGTCATCGACGCGGCGGCCGGCTTCGACTCGCTGGAGGTCGGCCGGACGCCGTCAGTGGTCAGCCTTCACGCCACCAAGGCGCTCGGTATCGGCGAAGGCGGCGCCGTGTTCAGCACGGATACCGGCCACATCGAGGCGATCCAGGGCCTCGCCAATTTCGGGCTGCGCGGATCCCGGCTGGCTTCAGCAGTCGGGACGAACGGCAAACTGAGCGAATATGCCTGCGCCGTTGGCCTGGCCGCTCTCGACCAATGGCCCCAACGACGCCGGCAGTACCTCGAGCGCGCCGAACGCTATCGCCGCTTGCTGGCCGAAGACGTGCGGTTCCAGCCGGACTTCGGTGCGTTCGCCTCGGCGACCTGCGTGGTGTCCACGGCGGAAACCGACGCCGGCTCGATGCAGCAGGCACTGGCCGGCGACGGCATCGACACCTTGCGCTGGTGGCCGGCCGCCTGCCCGGATCACCCGGCGTTCAGCGGCGCCGAGACGACCGAGATCCCGGCCGCCCGGTGGGCCGCCGGTCACACGCTCGGGCTGCCGATGTCCGTCACGCTGACGCTCGACGACGTCGACCGGGTGGCCGACGCGGTCAAGCGGCATCTCCGCCGCAACGACCGGCGCTGAGCGCCAGCTCTTCCCGCAGGTTTCCGACCGGCTCGAGGGCAAGCCTCTCCAGCGTACTCGTGTAGGCCCCGGACCAGTCGGGCAGGAACGACAGCTCGATTCCGGCCGCCTCGAACTGCGCCGGGTCATACAGCGCCCGGCCACCGGGAGCGTTCAGGTACCGGTCCGCCCCGAGGCGTCGACAGATCTCGACGATGCGGGCTTCGCCGCGCATGTCGGCAGGCAGGCCAAAGTCGCGGGACCGTCGCACCGTCGCCCGGAGGTCGAGCAGGTCCCGCATCCGCCGCAGCTGATCCACGAGATAATCGGCCACCCGGCCGCCCGGCCGGACCTCGCCGGCCACGGCCATGGCTGCTGGCGCCCCCGGCGTTCGCAGGGCCGGGAACCGCCGGACCGCGGCGTCCCACCATCCGTCGGCCCGGCCGTCGAAGACCAGCTCGTCGATCGCGATGCTGCGGGGCGCCGGCCGTATCGGCAAGGTCAGCCAGGCGAGTTCGCCGTTCCCGTCGTGCAGGCGGTTGCGGTGGACCCATCCGCGCCGCGGGAACTGCACGCAGTCGAAGGCGACAAAGATGTCCACCTGCTGCAGCAACCGGTAGTAGCCGAGATACGGCATGAAGTAGGGCTGCATCACGGCGACTGTCGTCACGGCCGCTCCCCGCCTCGATCCGCCCGAGCCGGCCCGAAGCGGTAGGGTGGGAACCGCCCGTCCTCGCGCGAGACCCCGGCCTTTGCGCACAGCGCCGCGAACACCCGCTCGTCGTAGATCTGCCGCGCCGCACGCAACGGGACCGGGCGCCCCCCGAACCGCCGCTTGAAGACCGCCAGCCCGTCGTCGCGCCTGACGCCACCGCCGAGATTGAGGGTCTCCGCGCCAAGCGCGGGCAGCCGGGCGAACGCGCTCTCCAGCAGGAGCGCCGCCATTCCCCGTCCTGCCTCGGTCGAGACGTTCAGGTGATACTCGGCCATCCCGCCATGAACCAGGAACAGCGATACCGCCTCGATCCGCCCGGCGACGGCGGCGCCGACCAGCATGGCGCCCGGCATGGTCGCCCAGGTCTCGAGCGTTCGCGAAGTGAACAGCGCCGGCGCGCCCACCCGCGCCATCGTCTGCGGATAGAGCTCGACCAGCGCCGGAACGAGCTCCCGGAGGTCGTGCCGCAGCTCCGCCCCCTGGACCAGAGCCGCCTCGATCTTGTCGCGCAGGTTGCGGGAGTTGGCCGACGGCGCGCCCTGTCCCAGACGGGCCAGGAACACTTCGTTGTGGGCGGGAGCTACCAGCTCCGGCATCGCCTCGGCGAGGCCCGGCGCCAGCTGCAGATAGCCCGCCACGTATCCCCGCGCGACGGCGTGGCGGTGCCAGGTCGCGAGCAGTCCGGCATCGGGCTCGGACATCCACGCCCCTGTGAGCCCGTAGCAGGTCGCAATGTCGAGAGTGCCTTCCCAATCGCGTTCGACCGCACAGAACACCAGGCGTGATCCCGGATGACGGACCTCGACCAAGATCGGCGCCGCGCCCGATTGCGCGAGCCCGAGCGCATATCCCGGCAGGAGGCCGGGTCCACCGATACCGGCAGCGACCTGCGCCCACCGGTCCGGTTGGTCAAGGGTCACGATGCTGACGCCGGTCCCGCTCACGACAGCCGCGTCCCCGACGCTAGCGGTATGTCAGTCCGCAGCTCGACGACGCCGTCGCCGCACGCGATCGCATACCACCCCCGATCGACCGTCTCGACGACCGTGCCGGCAGGAACGGCGGGACGGCTCCCCGGCGACAGACGGGAATCGAGAACCTCGACCCTGTCGTCGTCCGCAGTGAAGGCAAAGGGCGGAGGCAGCGGTGGTCGCAGCGCACGGCAGAGGTCGTGGACGCCTCGGGCCGACGCACTCCAGTCGATCCTGCCGTCCTCGGGCCGCCGGCGGGGGGCAGACGATGCATCTCCGGTCTGCGGGCGGGCCGGCGGCAGGCGGCCCGTCCGCACGACCGCCTCGAGCACCTCGTCGACGGCGTCCGCCGAGGCTGCGTCGAGTTTCGCGGTCAGGCTCCAGATGTCGTCCTCGGCGGCGATCGGCACCTCGATCCGGGCCAGGATCGGGCCGGTATCGACCTTGGCGTCGATCCGATGCACCGTCACCCCGGTGACCCGCTCGCCGCGGATCAGGGCCCAGGCGACCGGATGCACTCCGCGGTAGCGCGGCAGCAGCGAGGAATGCACGTTGACAGCCCCGAGCCGGGGCGCCTCGAACACCGGGGGCTTGAGCAGACCGAACCGGCAGGTGAGCAGCAGATCGACGCCCGACAGATCGCCGACGCGGTCTTCAAGGTTCGCCGACGAGGCGGTCGGGATACCGGCGCCATCCGCCAGACTGTTCAGCGCCGCCTGATCGGCCGCGGGCAGCTCCGGCGGCCAGACAATCAGCGCCGGCGGCCGGCCGCGCTCGATCGCGCGCCGCAGCACGCAGATCCCCTGCGGTTTTCCGCCGGCGAACACCCACCGGATCAATCGCCCTTCAGCCAAGCCAGGTCCCATTCGTTGTCGATCTCGAAGACGCCCTTCTTCGGATCGACGCCGACCCGCCGGTCGGGGTGCATCTTGCCGCCCAGGTGAACCTGCGGGGCGGGCGGGTTGAGATCCTCGACATGATACTCGAGCCAGAAGAAAAACCGGCCCATTTCCGGCCGGTAGGGAACCGGCTGCTCCGCCTCGGCCACCCACTGCAGGAGCGACCAGCGGATCCGGCCGTCCAGGATCGCCGCCCAGACCGCCTCGGAGACGTGCAGGATCTGATCGACCGGACCGTCGTCGCCCCAGACGATCCGGAACCCGTTCTCGGGGTCGGCGACCAGGCAGAACGAGAATGGGCTCCCGCCTTCGACCGAAATCCGGAACCGTCCCGAAAAATCGATCGCGTCGCGGACGATGTAGCGCTCGACCCGCTCAGTCAGCGCCCGCGTCCGGGCCTCGATGTCCTGGCGGGGCGCTGCCTCGATGTACGCTCGGATGGCGTCGACCCGCGGTGCCATCACCCGGCCGACCCGGCGGATCTCGTCGAGGTAGTTGTCCCAGTCGATCGGCGGATGCCTGTGGTCGTGACCACCGCGCGGCGACCATGTGTCGGACGGCAGCATCGCAATCAGCTCAGGCGCGCGGCCGGTGTATTCGTGCGCCAGCAGATCCTCGAACAGCTTCGGGGTCGCGCGGTTGGCCCAGTTCTTGTGGAAATGGGCCTCGTCGAGCCAGCAGAAGTCGCCGGCGAACGGCACGATGCGCTTCGGCTGGATCCAATCCAGCATCCTGCGCTGATCCGCCATGCCGACCTGCCGCGCGGCCGCGGCCGCGCGCATCTCCGCCTCGCTCATGCGGAAGCAGCCGGGGAACATCGTGACGCCCAGCGACTGGATGAACGCGATGTCGACCTTCGGCCAGCGCGCCGCGATCTGCCGGCACATCGGCAAGTCGGTGAGGTTGTCGTTCATGTTCATCAGGATGCAGTCGTGATGCTCGATCACGAAGCCGGCGTTCTCCCAGTCGTGCCAGCGCGTGTCGGCGGACGGGATGTAGACCAGCGGCGTGTTGCCGCCGAGCAGGAAGGTCTGCCAGGGATCCAACCGCCGGATGTTGTAGAAGCCCATCTCGCGCAGCGCCCGCTCCGAGGAATGGGCACGCAGCCGGGCCATGTTGGCGTAGCTCGGCAGCAGAATGGTGACGTCCCGCGGGAAGTGATCAAGCGACGGGATGTGGAAATGGTCCTCATGGGTATGCGTGATGAACAGGTAGTCGACGTCGCGCACGACCTCTTCCGGCGGAACCACCGCCGCCGGAAACTTCCACGTCGACATGTTGAAGACCGGCTGGTTCAGCATCCAGGGATCGCACACCAGAGTGCCGAACTCGCCGGTGATCTTCAGGCATGCGTGGGAGATGAACTGTACGACGAGGTCCCTGGGCATCGGACGATCGACTCCGTAGGCGGTTGGGTCAGGCGGTGTTCGGGGCGCGGAAGACGTAGGTTGTGTATTCGTAGAGGCCGTAGTCGGCCCGGAACCGGTAGTGGCGCGACAGCCGCCGTCCGACGAACTCGGCCATCCGGTCGTACGAGACGTGGAACAGATCGGCGCGCTCCCAGTCCACATGCTTCGACATGACGTTGAAGGCGATGCCGACCCGGCACCGCTCGAAGGCACGTTCGACCAGTCGTGTGAAGAACTCCCACATTTCGGCATCCGCCAGGCCGACGCGCTCGGTGAACACGCCGTTCATGACGACGTAGTCGAACGCCGTGTCGAACTGGTCGTCGGTCAGCAGGTCGAGGCACACGAACGGCTGCTCCGGGAACTTGCGCCGGCACAGCTCGACGAACGCCGGCGAGATGTCCAGACCCGTGTACTCGATCTGGCGGCGGTTGCGGCGGATGTGCTCGAGCAGGTGCCCGGCCCCGCAGCCGATGTCCAGCAGGGAGGCGTTGCCTGACCCGCCGGCAATCAGGTCCAGCATGACCGCGTAGCGGGTTTCGGCATCCTGCGGGTTCGGCCAGTCGACGCCACGGTGCGAGTCGCCGTGCCGGTCCAGGCACGCCTCGTAGTGGCGCATGAGTTCCAGATATGTCGGACCGGCCGGCACCGATTTCTCACCCCGAAGATATGCCGGTCCCTTGTAGGGCGGCGACGGCACCGCCGCAACTCCGCCCCCTGCCGGCACCTATCCCCGCAATGCGTCCGGCCGCCCCTCGGATCGCAGCCGCCCTAGCTCCTCAGCGCCTCGTTCTCCGGGTCGTACGGGCTCTCCGGCACGATCCGGGCCGGGCGAAGCTCGCCCATCAGCCGCACCTGGCATTCGCGGCCGATCTCGGCGAAGGGGGTCTTCACGTAGCCCAGCATCAGCGACTTCTTGACGAAGTGGCCGTAGCCGCCGGCGGTGCCGCGGCCGACCACCTGGCCGTCCATGAACACCGGCTCGTTGCCGAAGCTGTCGGCGTCGCCGGCGTCGATCTCGATGGTGCAGTAGGTGTTCGGTACCCCGTCGGCCTGCTGGCGGACCAGCGCGTCGCGGCCGGTGAACTCGCCCTTGTTCAGCCGCACGAACCGGTTCAGCCCGGCCTCCAACACCGAGTTCTCGGCATTCAGGTCGGTGCCCCACAGCCGGTAGCTCTTCTCCAGCCGCATCGAGTCCATCGCCCGCATGCCGACCAGGCCGATGTCGAACTCCTTGCCGGCCGCCATCAGCGCCTCGTACAGGTGCACCTGGTACTCGATCGGATGGTGCAGTTCCCAGCCGAGCGAGCCGACGAAATTGACGCGCAGGGCGCGCACGTTCGGGCAGTAGCCGACCGGGATCTCCTGCATGGTCAGCCACTTGAAGGCCTCGTTGGAGACGTCGGCGTCGGCCAGCTTCTGCAGCACCCTGCGGGCGTCCGGCCCGGCCAGCACCAGCACGCCGTACTGGTTGGTGACGTCCTTCAGGAACACCGAGCCGTCGCGCGGCAGGGTCTTCTGCAGGAAGTCGTAGTCGTAGTCGTGGCCGGCGCCGGGACCGACCAGGTAGAAGCGCTCGCCGTACAGCCCATCGGCCATCCGGGTGATGGTGAACTCGGAGCGCACCGAGCCCGACGGATTGAGCGCATGGCTCAGGCTCATGCGGCCGACGCCCTTGGGGATGGCGTTGGCGACCATCCGGTCCAGCCACTCGCGCGCCCCCGGCCCCTCGACCTCGTACTTGGCGAACGACGACAGCTCGATCAGGCCGACCCGCTCGCGCATGGTCCGGACCTCGTTGCCGACGGGCTCGAACCAGTTCGAGCGGCGGAACGAGTAGACGTCGCCGCGCTCGACCCCGGCCGGCGCGAACCAGTTCGGCCGCTCCCAGCCGAAGCGCGCGCCCCAGACCGCGCCCGCCTTGTCCAGACGGTCGTAGATCGGCGGCGCCTTCGCCGGCCGGCCGGCCGGCCGCTCCTCCATCGGGAAGTGGTTGACGAAGACGTGCTCGTACGCCTCCTCGTTCTTGATCTTGGCGAAATGCTTGGCGACCACGCCGAAGCGCCGCGGGTCGACGCCGATCATGTCGACCGACGGCTCGCCGTCGACGATCCAGTTGGCGAGCTGCCAGCCGGCGCCGCCGGCGGCGGTGACGCCGAAGCTGTGGCCTTCCGACAGCCAGAAGTTCGGCAGCCCGTAGGCCGGGCCGACCATCGGGTTGCCGTCCGGGGTGTAGGAGATCGGGCCGTTGACGATGTCCTTGATGCCGGCGCTCTCGAACGACGGCACCCGGTTCAGGCACGCCTCGACATGCGGCATCAGGCGCTCCAGCTCGCCCGGGAACAGGTCCTTCTCGAAGGTCGGCGGAACGCCTTCCACGAAGCAGGCCGGCGCGTGCTTCTCGTACGGGCCGAGGATCCAGCCCATCCGCTCCTCGCGGAAATAGTACTGGTTGTCGGATTCGCGCAGCACCGGCAGCTCCGGATTGCCGGCCTCGCGGTAGGCCTTCAGGGTCGGGTCGACGTCGGTGACGATGTACTGGTGCTCGACCGGGATCGCCGGAATCTGCAGGCCGACCATCTTGGCGGTCTGGCGCGCGTAGTTGCCGGTCGCCGACACCACGTGCTCGCAACGGATCGAGCCCTTGTCGGTGTGCACGACCCACTCGTTGTTGTCGCGCTCGATGCCGGTCACGACGGTGTGCTGGTGGATGGTGCCGCCGTTCATGCGCGCACCCTTGGCCAGCGCCATGGTCACGTCGACCGGGGCGATGTGGCCGTCGGTCGGGTGCCAGAGCGCGCCGATCAGGCCCTCGGCATTGATCAGCGGCCACAGCTTCTTGATCTCGTCGACGCCGATCAGGCTGCACTCGACGCCGATCGTCTCGGCCGTGCACTGGTAGTTGCGGTACTCGTCCATGCGGTCGCGGTTGGTCGCGAGCCGGAGGTTGCCGACGCCGTGGAAGCTCACGTCCTGGCCGGTCTCGGCCTCCAGGGTCTTGTACAGCTCAACCGAGTATTGGTGCAGCTGGCCGACCGAGTAGCTCATGTTGAAGAGCGGCAGCAGCCCGGCGGCGTGCCAGGTCGAGCCGGCGGTCAGTTCGGTGCGCTCCAGCAGCACCACGTCCGACCAGCCGCGCTTCGCGAGATGGTAGAGGGTGCTGACGCCGACGACGCCGCCACCGATCACCACGACACGAGCCGTATCCTTCATCTTCCGTCTCCCCGACGCCCATGGCGGCGCGACCCCGCGGCCGCCCGCGGACAGATTGACGAATTCGCGGAATGCACCGTGCCGAAAGACGACGGCGGCGTGTCGCATTCAGCGCAAAGGCGACGCTTCGCCGGTGTCACCCTTGTTGTGCGCCGCAACAGCCTGGGTTTACAGCGCCAGTTAGGTTGATCTAGGCTTCGGCAAAATGGTGGTTGGGCAATTGCCCGGCCGAACGAGGGTGGCCAGCGATAGGGAGCGCGGAGCCGCCGACAGAGGATGGTAATGGGGGACTATGGCGGACAATAAAACGCCGTTCGTCCAATTCTCGGAGGTCCAGAAGACCTACGACGGTGAGATCCTCGTTGTTAAGGATCTCAATCTCGACATTGCCGAAGGTGAGTTCGTCACGATGCTGGGGCCATCCGGCTCGGGCAAGACGACCTGCCTCATGATGCTGGCCGGCTTCGAGACGCCCACCGAAGGGCGGATCATGCTGGGCAACCGCGAGCTCAACAACGTGCCGCCGCACAAGCGCGGAATCGGCATGGTGTTCCAGAACTACGCGCTGTTCCCGCACATGACCGTGGCGGAGAACCTCGCGTTCCCGCTCGAGGTTCGGAAGCTGTCGAGATCCGAGATCGAGACCAAGGTGCAGCGGGCCCTCGACATGGTCGAGCTGTCGAGCTTCGGGGGCCGGCGCCCCGGCCAACTGTCCGGCGGTCAGCAGCAGCGTGTCGCGCTGGCCCGCGCCCTGGTGTTCGAGCCCGACCTGGTGCTGATGGACGAGCCGCTGGGCGCTCTCGACAAGAATCTGCGCGAGCAGATGCAGTACGAGATCAAGCACATCCACGAGAAGCTCGGGATGACCGTGGTGTACGTCACCCACGACCAGTCCGAGGCGCTGACCATGTCCGACCGCATCGCGGTGTTCAACGACGGACGGATTCAGCAACTCGCCTCGCCGGCCGACCTCTACGAGAGGCCTGAGAACGCGTTCGTCGCCCAGTTCATCGGCGAGAACAACCGCCTCCTCGGCACGGTCGAGGAGGACGACGGCCGGAACTGCGCCGTCCGGGTCGACGGTCGCATGATCAGGGCGGTGAGCGTCAGTCATGCCGGCCGAGGTTCGCCGACGACGCTGTCGCTGCGACCGGAACGCGTGACGCTCAACCCGGAAGACGGGTCGCTGCCGAACATCTTCGACGCCAAGGTCGAGGAGCTGATCTACCTCGGCGATCATATCCGCGCCCGCGTGAACACCTGCGGCGACGACGAGTTCATCGTCAAGGTGCCGAACGCCCACGGACACCTGTCGCTCAAGCGGGGCGCCGAGGTCCGGGTCGGCTGGGCCATGGAAGACTGTCGAGCACTCGACGCCTGACGCATCGAACGCCGGTCGCGCACGCCCGCCGGCGTCGCGCGATCTGTCGAGGGGCCCGGGACTGTCGCATCCCCCGATCGACGCCCGGGACCGCATGCAAGGGGGAACCGCCGGCTCGGCCGGCACTGATCAGGGAGACAAAACGTAATGAAACATCTGCTGAAGAGCGCGGGGGTCGCAGCCGTCGGCATTGCCGCGCTCGGCTTCGCCGGGGCGGCGTCGGCCGAGACCATGACGGTGGTGTCCTGGGGCGGCGCCTACACCAAGAGCCAGATCGAGGCCTACCAGAAGCCGTGGATGGCCAAGACCGGCGACACCATCAACTCCGAGGACTACAACGGCGGTCTCGCCGAGATCCGCGCCCAGGTCGAGGCCGGCAACGTGACCTGGGACCTGGTCGACGTCGAGCTTTCGGACGCGGTGCGCGGCTGTGACGAAGGGATCCTGGAGGTCCTGGACGCGGCCGATCTGCCGAAGGGCGACGACGGAACCCCGGCCGACCAGGACTTCATCCAGGGTGCCGTGAACGAGTGTGCGGTCGGCACCATCGTGTGGTCGACGGTCTACGCCTACGACACCACGAAGTTCAAGACCGGCCCGAAGACCATCGCCGACTTCTTCGACCTGAAGAAGTTCCCGGGCAAGCGCGGCATGCGGAAGGTCCCGAAGGCCAACCTCGAGTTCGCGCTGATGGCCGACGGCGTCCCGGCGGCCGACGTCTACAAGACCCTGGCGACCCCGGCCGGGGTGGCGCGGGCGTTCAAGAAGCTCGACACCATCAAGGACCAGACGATCTGGTGGGAAGCCGGCGCGCAGCCGCCGCAGTTGCTGGCCGACGGCGAGGTCGTGATGACCACCGCCTACAACGGCCGTCTGTTCAACGCCATCGCCAACGAGAAGAAGCCGTTCGAGATCGTCTGGGACGGCCAGGTCTGGGACCTCGACCTCTGGGTGATCCCGCGCGGCGCCCCGAACAAGGATCGCGCCTGGGAGTTCGTCAAGTTCTCGACCGACACCCAGCGCCTCGCCGATCAGGCCAAGTGGATCTCCTACGGCCCGGTCCGCAAGTCGTCGTTCCCGAAGGTCCTGCCGGAGATGCAGCCGCACATGCCGACTGCGCCGGACAACTTCAAGAACCCGCTCCAGAACGATTTCGAGTTCTGGGCCGACTACGGTGACGAGCTGAACGAGCGGTTCAACGCCTGGCTCGCCAGCTGACGGATCGGGGCGGAGCGGGCTCCCGCTCCGCCCCTTTTCCCTTCCGACTCATTCGTTCGTTCCTTTACGCATCCGGAGCGCAGGACCAGTCATGGCGCAAATGACGGATACCGCCGTCCCGGTCATGACGACCGCGGACGGGACCCCGCTGAAGCAGGCCCTGGCCCGCGCAACGCGCCGCAACAAGATCCGTGCGTTCCTGCTGGTCGCTCCGCTGCTGCTGTTCATTCTCGTCACGTTCATCATCCCGATCTTCGACATGCTGACCCGCAGCGTGTCGAACCCGGAGGTCCAGGAGGCGATCCCGCAGACCGCCGCCCTGCTCGCCGACTGGGACGGCACGGGCCTGCCGTCGGAGGAAGTGTTCGCCAGCATGGCGAAGGAACTGTCCCAGAAGGAGAACCGCCGCGAGATCGGCCGGATGGCGGCGCGGCTGAACTTCGAGGACAGCGGCTTCCGGTCACTGCTGAACAAGACCCAGCGCCGGATCAGCCGGGTCAAGGAGGGTCCCTACAAGGACGCCCTGATCGACATCGACGAGGACTGGGGCAAGACCTCGGTCTGGAAGATCATCCAGCTGATGTCGCCTTCGACCACGCTGAGCTACTATCTGAACGCGCTGGACCGGACATACGACCAGAACGGCAACGTCGTCATGCAGCCGGACTGGAAGCAGATCTATGTCCAGCTGTTCCTGAAGACCATCTACGTCTCGCTCGGCGTGACGATCGCGTGCCTGATCCTCGCCTATCCGATCTCGTATCTGCTGGCGACCTTGCCGGCCAGCAGGGGCAACCTGCTGCTGATCCTCGTGCTCCTGCCGTTCTGGACGTCGCTGCTGGTGCGCACGACCTCGTGGATCGTGCTGCTGCAGACCAACGGCGTCATCAACGACACCCTGGTGTGGCTCGGGATCATCAGCGACGAGAACCGGATAACCATGATCTACAACATGACCGGCACGATCATCGCCATGACGCACATCCTGATGCCGTTCATGGTGCTGCCGCTGTACTCGGTCATGAAGACGATCTCGCCGAGCTATCTGCGGGCCGCCCGGTCGCTCGGCGCCAATCCGCTGGTCGCGTTCGTGCGGGTGTACATGCCGCAGACCGTTCCCGGGGTCGGCGCCGGTTCGATCCTCGTGTTCATCCTGGCGATCGGCTACTACATCACACCGGCCCTGGTCGGCGGCCAGGACGGCCAGCTGATCTCCAATTTCATCGCCTATCACATGCAGAAGTCGCTGAACTGGGGCCTGGCGGCTGCGCTCGGCACGATCCTGCTGGCGGGCGTGCTGGCCATGTACTGGCTGTACGACCGCATCGTCGGCATCGACAACATGAAGCTCGGGTGAGGGAACGATGGCGCTGCCCAGCTATGCGGGACCGGTCGAGCGGGTCTGGTACTACGCGTACCGCCTGATCTGCGCGGCGATCTTCTTCTTCCTGATCGTGCCGATCCTGGTGATCATCCCGCTCTCGTTCAACGCCGAGCCGTACTTCACCTTCACGCCGGAGATGCTGAGCTTCAAGGCGTCCGGCTATTCGCTGCGCTGGTACCAGGACATCATCAACAACGATCAGTGGCTGCACTCGATCAAGAACAGCTTCATCATCGGCATCTCGGCGACCGTGCTCGCCACCGCCTTCGGCACCGTCGCCGCGCTCGGCCTGTCGCGCGCAGAGCTGCCGTTCAAGCGCCTGCTGATGGCCGTGCTGATCTCGCCGATGATCGTGCCGCTGATCATCTCGGCGGCCGCCATGTTCTTCTTCTACTCGGCGCCGTTCGGCTCGGATTTCGCCCTCACCCACACCTACGCCGGCGTGATCCTGGCGCATGCCGCGCTCGGCACGCCGTTCGTCGTCATCACCGTCACCGCCACCCTGGTCGGTTTCGACAAGAACCTGATCCGCGCCTCCAACAGCCTCGGCGCCGACTCGGTCACCACCTTCTTCAAGGTGATCATGCCGCTGATCCTGCCCGGCGTGATCTCGGGCGCCCTGTTCGCGTTCGTCACCTCGTTCGACGAGGTGGTGGTGGTGCTGTTCATGGCGGGCTTCGAGCAGCGCACGATTCCGCGGCAGATGTGGGCCGGCATTCGCGAGCAGATCAGCCCGACGATCCTGGCGGTTGCAACGCTGCTGATCTGCCTGTCGACCATTCTGCTGGCGACCATCGAGCTGCTGCGGCGGCGCAACGAGCGGCTGCGCGGCGTTACCTACTGACCGGTCGGCCATCCTGAGCGGTCGGGGCGGAGCGATCCGCCCCTGGACAAAAGCCGGTCCAGGCATCACCTTCGCTTTGGGCACAGTGCCCGGAGGCCGACATGTACCGCGACAATTCCCTGGTTCCGAAGGAAGCCATCCGGCTCGCCGCCCTCGGCCTGCTGGCGGAAGGCGAGCGGGCATACGGTGACCTCGCCCGCGAGGTGCGGGAGTTCGCGTCCCGGATCGTCGGGCCGTCGCTCGACCTGCTCGGGACCTCGATCGAGCTGCTGCGCTTCGAAGGGCTGATCGAGCCGGTCGAGGGCCACGGGATGGAGGACAATGCGGTCCTGCGGCTGACCGACGCCGGCCGTGCCGCCCTCACCGACTACCTCACCTCGACCATCCGGCCCGGCGTCTCCGATCTCAACAAGCTGGTCCTGGCGCTGAAGCTGCGGTTCATCGACCTGCTGTCCGCGGAGGACCGCGAAGAGCAGATCGCCGCGCTCGAGATGATGTATGTCGGCGAGAAGGCCCGCCTGGAGGATCTTCGTGCCCGCGCCAACCGCGATGCGGGGCTGCTGGGCGAATGGCTCGACATGGAAATCGCGCAGGTCGATCGGCGTATCGTCTGGTGTCAGGGCCTCCTGGCGTCCTGACCATGCGCCACAAGATCGGGACGACCGTGGCGCTCGGCCTGGGCGTGGCTTTGCTGGTGTCGACGGCCGTGGCCGCGGAGCCCCCGCAGGGTGCGCCGCCCGCCTATGCCACCGAGCACACCGTCACCGACGGTCCGAACCAGGACGCGGTGGAGCTGCGGATCTGGGTCCCGGATCTCGAGGCCGGCGACGTGCCGCAGGGCCTCACGGTGCTGAACGACCAGGTCTATGTCGGCACCTACCGCGAGGAGCGCGCCGGCCCCGAGGATTGCCGCATCCACCGGTTCGACGCCCGGACCGGCGCCCTGACCGGGTCGGCCGACCTGCCGGCGGCCTGCAGCCACGCCGGCGGCCTCGCGGTGGCCGGCGGCCGGTTGTTCGTGACCGATACCTGGGCGCTGATCGAGATCGATCCCGACGCGCTGTTCGACCCGCAGCGCCGCGACCGCAGCGTGCTGCGCCGGGTCTCCCTGCGGTTCCCGCTGCGTGGCTCGTTCGCGGCGGGCACCAAGGACGGCCTGTGGGTCGGCGAGTACAAGCGCTCGAGCGGGGCCGGCATCCGGTTCGTGCCGCTCGCGGCGGTCGACGCCGCCGATCCGGTGGCCGGGCTCGGCCCCGACGCGATCGCCCGGGAGATCCCGGCACCGGTGCGCGCCCAGGGGGCGGCGGTCGGTCCGGACGGATCGCTCTGGGTGTCGTCGTCGTCGAGCCAGTTCGGCCGGCTGTACCAGCTCGACCCCGCGACCGGCGACGTGCTGGACGAGTACCCCGCACCGGTCGGCAGCGAGGATCTCGGCTTCGATTCTCAGGGCCGGCTGTGGACGGTGTCGGAGGCCGGCTCGGCGAAGTACCGCAACTGGCCGGCCTTCAACCCCTTCGTCATGCGGCTCCGGCCCGAAGCTCTTCGCCGATAGCCGTCTGCGTGGCGGCGCGGATGAAGTCCGCCAGCCAGCGCCCCATCGCCGCGTGGTCCAGCGGCCGCTCGAGCGACGCCTTGCCCTCGCTGTAGACCGTCTCGCCGACCCGGTCGCGCCGCATCTCGAGCAGACGATCGACGGTCGGCACGTTCATCTCCGGATGCCCCTGCATGGTGACGATCCGGTCGCCGATGCGCAGCATCGCGTTCGGGCAGAACTCGCTGGACGCCAGGACCACCGCACCCTCCGGCGGGCGGATCACCTGGTCCTGGTGGCTGACCACCACGTTCACCGCGTCCGGGCCGCCCTGCATCCACGGCTCGCGGACGGTCAGCGCGTGGCGGTGCACGCCCATGCCCCAGCCGCGCTCGGACTTGCGGACCTCGCCGCCGAGCGCCTGGGCGATCAGCTGGTGCCCGAAGCAGCCGCCGACCAGCACCTTGCCGGCATCGGCGGCGCGGCGCACGAAGGCCTCGGAGTCCCGGATCCAGTCCAGCTCCTCGTACACGCCGTGCGGGCTGCCCGAGAAGATGTAGACGTCGTGGTCGTCGACCGACGCCGGGAACTCGCCGTCGATCACCGAGGCGCCGGCGAACTCGGCCTCCGGCAGATACGGGGACAGCAGCGCGCGGAAGCTCTCCACGTAGGGGCTGAACACGTCCTCGAGGGCTTCCGGCACCCGGCCGCAAACCATGACGCAGATCCGCATGCTCGTGTTCCTCCTCAGAGCAGGTGCTGCCCGCCGGTCACGAAGATCTCGGTGCCGGTGACGTAGGCGCTGTCCTCTGAACATAAGTAATAGATGGTCGAAGCAACATCCCTGGGCTCGCCGAGCCGGTGCAACGGAATTCGCGGGATCAGCACCTCGGTCTCCGGCGACAGCATCGCCGTCTCGATCTCGCCCGGCGCCACCGCGTTCACCCGTACGTCGAGCTCGGCGAACTCGTTCGCCATCTCCCGGGTGAGCGCCGACAGGGCGGCCTTCGACGTCGAATAGGCCGAGCCGGCGAACGGGTGGATGGCATGACCCGCGATCGACGTGATGTTGACGATCGCCCCGCGGCCGCGGTGCAGGGCCGCGCCGAACCCGCGCGCCAGCTTCAGCGGCGCGAAGAAGTTCAGCTCGAACACCTGCCGCCAGGCGTCGAGGTCGCCGTTCAGGCAGCCGAGCCGTTCCTTGTAGGGGGTCTTGGGCGACCAGCCGGCGTTGTTGACCAGCGCGTGCAGGGGACGGCCGTCCAGCCACTGGTTGGCCTCGCGCACGAACCGGTCGAGACTGGCAGGGTCGGCCAGGTCGGCAGCGATGTGATGGACCCGCGAATGATCCATCCGGCATTCCGGCGGCGGGGAGTCGCGCGAGCAGCTGAGCACGTTCCAGCCGCGCTCCAGGAACAGCGCCACGGTCGAATGGCCGATGCCGCGGCTGGCGCCGGTAAGCAGCAGTAGCTTGTCGTCGTTTGACATGGCGCGGACGATAGCCGAGGCGCGGCGGCGGCGGAAGGCTCCGTCTCGCCCGCCGCCACCACCGTCCGGCCGGTGCGGATCAGCGGACGCTCACCACGCGGAAGGTGCGTTGCTCGCCGTCGTGCTCGGTGATCGAGACGTACTCGCCCTCGATGAAATGGTGCCGATCGAAGCGGAAGATCGGGTCGTCGTGATCGTCCACCTCGCCGGGGTGGTCGTAGTGGAACATCCAGCGCTTGCCGCGCGTGTGGATCAGGAACCCCTTCTCGTCGGGCTCGCCGTTCCAGAAGCGGCGAACGGTGCAGGACTCCCTGACGTCCCGCCACCCCTCGTGATCGAGCGTCCCGTCGTCGGTCAGCGGGGCGCGGAACTCGTACCCCCGGGCCGGGCTCCCCTCGGGAAACTCGGCATTCCGGGCAAGCTCAAGCCGGATGGTCCTCAACGGCATTCTTTCCTTCCTCCCTGACGGCTCAGCGGGCGAGCATCATTGCGACCGTCGAGTCGGTCAGTGCATCGTCCGTGACACCGCCCATAACGAACTCGCGGACCCGGCTGTGACTGTAGGCGCCGAGAAGGATCATGTCGGCACCGGCAGCCGAAGCCTCGGCCTCGAGCGTGGCCGCCACCCCCTCGGACGCGACCTTCACGGTCCGGCCGGTCGCGCTGATGCCCCACAGGGTCATCGTACGCACCAGATCGTCCGGAGTCTCGGCGACATCGCCGTCGTCCACCACCACAACCGTGACAGCGTCGGCCCCGGACAGCAACGGCATCGACATGGAGATCGCCCGCGCAGCCTCGGCCGATCCGTTCCAGCCCACGACGACGCGCCGGCCGACATCGGTCCCGCCCGCCGACCCGGCCAGCAGCACCGGCCGCCCGGAATCGAACATCGCGACCTCGACCAGACCGGCCCGCTCCTGGCCGTCCTCGGCCTTCGAACGCGCGAAGACGATCAGATCGGCGGTCCGGGCCGGCCGCACCACCGCACCGGGCAGCGATCCGGTCAGCGAGGAGAGCGACGCCGAGGCCCCGCCGGCCGACTCGTCCTCGGAAATGCCGGTATCCTCGCGCCACGCCGAATAGGTCGCGCGCGCCGCACGATCGCGATCCGCGGCCTGCGCCTCGGCGGCCTCGACGATGCTGTCGATCATCGACGCGTTGAACCCCTCACCCACCAGCGGAATCATGTCGCGCGGATCGCGCAGGAACAGCATCGCGTCGATGTGCGCACCGCGCCGCTTCGCGATCGAAGCGGCAAGATCCAGGGCCGGCCTGTCGCCGGCATCGCCGAGCAACGGAACCAGAAGTCTCTTCATCTCGGAACCTCCACAGTTCGACGGGGGCGGTGCGCCCGGCGTCGCCCACAATAGGCCCCGGCATCAGAGCCCCGGCATTGAGCCAAATCAACGTCTGCCGACCGCTTCCAGCACTGCGGCGACCAGTTCCTCGACCGGCCGGCTCGCGTCCAGACGCAACCAGTCGGCCGGCGGGACGACGCTGTCGACCTGCAGCGCCACGACCTCGCGCGTCGCGTCGGACGCATCGCCCTTGCGGGCGTCGACGCGCGCCTTGGCTTCTTCCACCGGCAGCTCCAGCCAGACGCCGTGGAACGGAACGCCAGCCCGTTCGGCGGCCCCGGCGATGCCGCGCCGGTCGATCCCGCGTCCGTACACCGTGTCGGCGATCACCGCGCTCCCGAACCCGGCGAGCCGGCCGGCGCGGCGGTGCACCTCGGCCATGACCCGGCGACTGACCGAAAGCTGGTAGGCCTCCTGCGGCAGATGCTCGGTCTCGGCGACCCCGAACCGTTGCTTGCGGATGACGTCGGAGCGCACCACGGCCGCCCCCGGCGCGCGGCCGAGATGCGGCGCCAACGCCCGCGCCAGGGTGGTCTTGCCGGTGCCCGAGATCCCGCCGATCGCGACGATCACCGGCGGTACGTCGTCGAGGAACCCGGTCGCCTCGCGCAGGTACTGCCGGGCCTCCTCGGCGCGCTCGCGGTCGAGCCCGTGCTGGGTCGCGGCGGTGGCGCCGACATGGGCCCGCACCGCCGCGCGCATCGACAGGAACAGCGGCAGCAGTTCCGCTGCCCCTTCGTCCCGCGCCGCGGCGAGCCAGCCGTTCCACACGCGGTTCGCCCCGGCGGCGAGCCCGCGATGCAGCAGGTCCATCAGCAGGAAGGCGAGATCGTAGGCGACGTCGACGGTCGCCAGCTCCTCGTCGAACTCCAGGGCGTCGAACAGCACCGGCTCGCCGTCCGGGCCGCGGAACACGTTTCGCAGATGCAGGTCGCCGTGGCACCGCCGGACCCGGCCGCGCCGCCCGCGCTCGTCGAGCCGCTCGCCGAGGCGCGCCGCCAGGGCCTCGGTCCGTTCGATCAGCTCATCGGCGGCCGCGGCCTCGAACACCGCCGGCACGCCGGCCTGCAGGCCGGCCCTGTTGATCGCCAGCACATCGTCGACCAGGGTCGAGCCGGGCGTCCGGCGACGGCGCGGTGCGTCGCCGTGAGCGCGCGCCACCGCGGTCGCCAGCCTGTCGAGGTCCGCGTCGGTCAGTTCGCCCCGCTCCGCCAGCCGATCGAACAGGCAATCGCCGTCGAAGCGCTGCATGACGACGACCGGCTCGACCGGTCGCTCCCCCTCGCCCGGCGGTTCGTCCGGCCCGCGCAGGCGCCAGCGCCCGTCGCGCCCGACCGTCACCGCGCCGACGCCGAGATACAGCTCGGGCGCGGTCCGACGGTTGATCTCCACCTCGCGCCGGCAGATCCGGCGACGCTTCGCGACCGTCGACAGGTCCATGTACGGCAACGCGACCGGCTTCTTGATCTTGTAGGCCCGGTCGCCGGCCAGGACAACGACCGCGCCGTGGGTCTCGATCGGCCCGGCCACCCGTCGGGCCGGCAGGCCGTGGGTCGCCGGGTCGGCGAGAAACGCCTTCAGGCGGTCCAGCCGTTCGCCGTCCCCGGCCGTCTCCGCCCGGTCAGACGCTGCCATGACGACTGCCGGGCCGACGGGCCGTCGACCGCTCCTCGGGCAACTGGTCGGGCTCCTCGTGGATCAGGACCTCGACGCTGGGAAACGCCTCGCAGACCGCCCGCTCGACATCGTCCACGATGCGGTGCGCCTGGTTGACGCTGAGCCCGCCGTCGACCACCAGGATCATCTGCACGAAGGTGTCGGTCCCGGACCGCCGGGTCCGCAGGTCGCGCACGCCCTTCACGTCGGGATGCTCGAGGGCGATCCGACGGATCCGGCCGCGTTCCTCGTCGGGCAGTTCGCGGTCCATGAGCAGGTCGATCGCGCCATAACCGATCTTCCACGCGCTGCGGCCCATCCAGGCGGCGATCACGGCGGCGATCAGCGGATCCAGCCAGACCCAGTTCGCCAGGCCGGCGACCAGATAGGAACCGATGACACCGGCGTTCACCACCAGGTCGGCGCTGTAGTGGGCCCGGTCGGCGGCGATCGCCAGCGAGCCGGTACGCCGGATCACGACGCTCTGCATCCAGACCAGCGCCAGGCTGAGCACGATGGCGAACACCGTGGTCCCGATGCCGACCCACTCGTGCCGGATCGGCGCCGGATCGACCAGCCGCCGCGCGCATTCGACCAGCACCAGAGCCGCCGAGCCGCCGATGAACGCGGCCTGGCTGAGGGCGGCGACCGACTCGGCCTTGCCGTGCCCCCAGCGGTGCTCCCGGTCGGCCGGCTTCGCCGCCTTCTGGACCGCCAGCAGCGTGACCAGCGACATCCCGACGTCGAGCAGCGAGTCGACGAGGCTCGACAGCATCGCCACCGAGTCGGTGGTCCACCACGCCCCGGTCTTGACGACGATCAGGACCGCGGCGACCGCGGTCGCCCCGACCGCCATCCGCCGGGTGAGACGCGCGATCTGCGGAGCCTGGGTGACCGGATCCAGCGGTGCCGGCACCATCCGCCTCAGGGGAACAGACGCTGTATCGCCCACGGCGCGCCGTCGCTCGGCCGGGAGAACAGGAAGCGGTCGTGCAGGCGGAACTCGCCGTCCTGCCAGAACTCGATCCGCAGCGGGGTCAGCCGGTAACCGGACCAGTACGGCGGACGCGGAACGTCCTTGCCGTCGTACTCCGCCTCGAACCGGGCGACCGCCGACAGCAGGGCCGGACGGTCGGCCAGAGGGCGCGACTGCTGCGAGGCCCATGCCCCGATCCGGCTGCCGCGCGGCCGACTGGCATAGTACTCGTCGGCCTCGGCCTCGCTCACGCTGGTGATCGGCCCTTCGACGCGGACCTGCCGGCGCACCGACTTCCAGTGGAAGCACAGCGCGGCGAACGGATTGACCTCGAGCTGCCGGCCCTTCTGGCTTTCGGTGTTGGTGTAGAACGCGAAGCCGCGGGCATCGACGTCCTTCAACAGGACGATTCGGGCCGACGGACGGCCGTCGGTGTCGGCGGTGGCCAGAGTCATCGCGTTGGCGTCGTTCGGTTCCGACGCTTCGGCTTCGGCGAACCAGCGCCGGAACTGCTCGAACGGATCGTCGGTCTTAGGCTCGAACATCGCTCATGTCCCTTCGTACATGCCGGCGCTGGAAATCTGCCATCAGCCTGCCATATCCATTCAGCCCAGTAGCGCTTGCCGAAACCTTCGGCAAGGAGGGAACCGCGGCGGCCCGACAACGTTGCGACGGAATAGTCGAGGTGCGGCGTTTAATCAGTGACCTGAATCAATGCGCCGCCACCGCCGAGCGGGGTCTGATGCCTCCCAGCATCGCAAGAATCGTCTCGGTGGCCGGCCTTCAAGGGGATGAAGCGCGCCACCAGTGGCGTGCCAGCGGAGAAGGATGGGTAGATCATGATGCGTAAGTTGGCTGTCGTGACCTTGCTCGCCGTCGGATTGGCGGCCTGTGCGAACAACAGCGCCGGACCGAAGCAGACCGGCGGTGCGATCCTGGGCGGCATCGGCGGCGCGGTCGCCGGGGCGCAGTTCGGCAAGGGGACCGGTCGGCTCGCCGCGGTCGCGGCCGGCACGATTCTCGGCGCGCTCATCGGCAGCGAGGTCGGGTCGTCGCTCGACAAGGCGGACCAGCAGGCGATGGCGAACACCACCCAGAGCACCCTGGAAACCGCGCCGACCGGCACCAGTTCCACGTGGCGCAACCCGGATTCGGGCCACTACGGAACGGTCACCCCGACGAACACCTATCAGAGCAGCAGCGGCCAGTATTGTCGGGAATTCACCCAGACGGTTAACATCGGCGGTCGCAGCGAGGAGGCGTACGGGACCGCATGCCGACAGCCGGATGGAAGCTGGCAGATCGTGAAGTAGCCCCCGGACGGAGGTCCGGCCGGGTCCGCGCAGGCGTGGGCCATCGGCCGTGAGCGATCTTTACAAGACCCTGGGCGTCGCGCGCACGGCGACCCAGGCGGAAGTCAAATCGGCGTACCGGAAGCTCGCCAAGAAGTATCACCCGGACCTGAATCCGGGTGATACCGACGTCGAGCGCCGGTTCAAGGAACTCAACGCCGCCTACGACGTGCTCGGCGACGCCGAGAAGCGCGCGCGATACGACCGCGGCGAGTTGGATGCCGAGGGCAAGGAGCGCGGCGGCGGTTCCGGCTTCTGGCGGAACTGGAGCCGGCGGGGAACCGCCGGGGCCGGCGCGGCCGGTGCCGGAGCGCGCGGGCGGTTCGATTTCGGCGAAGACTTCGAGAACGAGACCGACTCGATCGACGAGATCCTCAAGGCCTGGCGAAGCGCAAAGGCCCGCCAGGGAATGGGCGATGCCGGCGGAGCGACCGGCGGCGGCAGCGCCGGCGCCAAGACCGGCGCCAAGCGGTCGCCCCAGGACCTGCGCTATCGACTGAAGGTTCCGTTCGTCGAGGCGGTGGCCGGCATCAAGAAGCGGGTCACCCTGTCGGACGGCAAGGTCGTCAACCTGACGATTCCGCCGGCGACCGAGGAAGGCACGGTCCTGAGGCTCAAGGGGCAGGGCCGGCCGGCGGCCGGCGGCAAGCCGGCCGGGGACGCCTATCTCGAACTGCAGATCGAGCCGCACGCCTTCTTCCGCCGGGACGGCCGCGACATCCGCCTCGACCTGCCGGTCACCCTCAAGGAAGCGGTACTGGGGGCCTCGATCACCGTCCCGACGGTGCACGGCAACGTCACCCTGAAGATCCCGAAGGGCGCCAACAGCGGTCAGGTCATGCGGCTGCGCGGAAAAGGCGTTCCCGCAACCGGCGCGGAGCCGGTCGGCGACCAGTACGTGACGCTGTCGGTGGTGTTGCCGAGCGAGCCCGACCCGGCGCTCGACGCGTTCGTCGAGAACTGGAAGCCGGCCGCCCCGCAGAACCCGCGCCACAAGATGGGCGTCTGAGAGCGCAGGGCCGCTGAGAGCCCGAACCCGCTGCCGGCGGCTCAGGCCTGGGGCGCTCCCGGCGCCAGGGCGATCACCTCGGAGTCCGGCCCGGCACGACCGCCGTCCTCCAGCGCCTCGGCAATCGTCAGGCCGAGCACCCGCTCCTCCGCCTGGAACAACTCGCCGAGCCGCTCGACGAGCTGGCCGCTGGCGGCATCGAGCCGTCGTGCGACCCGCCGGTCGGCTGCCAGGTCGGCCGGACTGCCGTCCAGCCCCAGGGTCAAGCCGAGATCGCGCGCCAGCTGCGCGAGGGTGGCGACGTGGAGATCGCGAGCCAGCGCATAGCCGCCCTCGTCCGTCGTGACGAGGTAGCCGTGGACCCGCAAGGTCTCCATGAGCGAGTCCCGCTCGTCGATCGGCAGCGCCCGGGCGAGCGTCTCCGGCATGGTGGCGCCGCCGGTCCGGGCCCGTTCGGCAAGCACGCCCAGCAGCACGACCGCGGCCTCCAGCCGCCGCGGCGGGTCGAGCCGCATGTCGATGCGCCGCACCCGCGACGCCCGCCATTCGCTGAACGACGCCGCGAACACCGCGCCGATCAGCACCACCGTCCACGACATGTACATCCAGATCAGGAAGATCGGGAAGGTCGCGAGCGCCCCGTAGATCGTCTGGTAGCTCGGGAAGCTCACCAGATAGAGCCGGAACGCCCATTTCAGGGCCTCGAGCGCCACCCCGGCCACCGCCCCGCCGACCAGCGCGTCGCGCAGCAGCACCGGCCGCGCCGGCACCAGCATGAACACCACGGTGAACGCCACGGTCTGCAACGCCGCCGCCAGGATCCGGCCGCCGACGAAGCCGAGGCCCGGGCTGTCGATCGTGATCGGCACGTACGCCGCGCCCTGGTCCGCCAGTTCGCCGATCCAGTCGAAGGCCCCGGTGGTCAGGGAGAAGCTGGCACCGAGCAGCACCGGGCCGAGGGTCAGAACCGTCCAGAAGATCAGCAGGCGCGTAATCACCGGCCGGTCGCGCTCGACCCGCCAGATCGTGTTGAAGACCGATTCCACGGTCGACAGCAGCAGCACGGCCGAGACCGCCAGCGCCACCACCCCGACCGCCGTCAGGTTGCTGGCGTTGCGGATGAACTCGGTCAGGTGCTCGCGGACGACCAGGCCGACTTCCGGCACCAGGTTCTCGAACAGCAGGATCTCGATCCGGTCCTTGACCGCCTGGAACGCCGGAAACGCCGAGAAGATCGCGAAAGCGATGGTCAGCAGCGGCACCAGCGCCAGCAGAGTCGTGTAGGTCAGGGCCCCGGCGGCCTGCAGCCCGCGGTCCCGGTAGAAGCGCCGCACCGCGTAGAGCACATAGGCGCCGGCATTGGCGGCGGCCAGCATCAGCCGCGCCCGCTCGATCCCGCGCCATGCTGTCGGTCGGTCGGCCATGCCGGCGATCCTATCACAACGAACGACCGGCTCCGATCACCGGTCGCGCCCCCATGGCCCTGCCGCGCCTCGGCTTGCCCGGTCCGGGCGTTCGTGTAGGATGCGGCACTTATTGAACAATTGGGCGCGCAGAGGACAGGATGGCCGACGATCCCCGCATCATGGTGGGCAAACGGGGTCTTATCATGGGGGTGGCCAACGACCGGTCCATCGCCTGGGGAATCGCCAAGGCCGCCGCGGACCAGGGCGCGCAGCTCGCGTTCACCTACCAGGGTGAGGCTCTCGAGAAACGTGTCCGCCCGCTGGCCGAGCAGGTCGGCTCGTCGCTGGTCGAGCCGTGCGACGTCACCGAGGACGGCAGCATCGACCGGGTGTTCCAGAAGCTCGGCGACGCCTGGGGCGGGCTCGACTTCGTGGTGCACGCCATCGCCTACTCCGACAAGGAGGAGCTGAAGGGCAAGTATGTCGCGACCAGTCGCGACAACTTCCTGCGCACCCTCGACATCTCCTGCTACTCGTTCACCGCCGTCGCCAAGCGCGCCGCCGACCTGATGCCGAACGGCGGCAGCCTGCTGACCCTGACCTACTACGGCGCCGAACGGGTGATGCCGCACTACAACGTCATGGGCGTCGCCAAGGCCGCGCTCGAGGCCAGCGTGCGCTACCTCGCGGTCGACCTGGGCGGCCAGGGCGTGCGGGTGAACGGCCTGTCCGCCGGGCCGATGAAGACTCTGGCGGCCTCCGGGATCGGCGACTTTCGCTATATCCTGAAGTGGAACCAGTACAACTCGCCGCTGCGCCGCAACGTCACCCTGGAGGACGTCGGCGGGGCCGGGCTGTACCTGGTGTCCGACCTGTCGACCGGCGTCACCGGCGAGGTCCACCACGTCGACTGCGGCTACAACATCGTCGGCATGAAGGCGGTCGACGCCCCCGACATCTCGGTGGTCTGACCCCTCGGGAGACGCCGCCATGGCGAGCAACGGATTCGGCCAGGCGTTCCGGGTCACCACCTGGGGCGAGAGCCACGGCCCGGCGATCGGCTGCGTGATCGACGGCGCGCCGCCGCGCATCCCGCTCGGCGAGGCCGACATCCAGCACGACCTGGACCGCCGGCGGCCGGGGCAGTCGCGCCACACCACCCAGCGCCGCGAGCCGGACGAGGTGAAGATCCTGTCCGGCGTGTTCGAGGGCGAGACCACCGGCACCCCGATCGCGCTGGTGATCGAGAACCAGGACCAGCGCTCCAAGGACTACGGCGAGATCAAGGACCGCTACCGGCCCGGCCACGCCGACTACACCTACGACGCCAAGTACGGCATCCGCGACTACCGCGGCGGCGGCCGCTCGTCGGCGCGCGAGACCGCGATGCGGGTGGCGGCCGGTGCGGTCGCCAAGAAGATCCTGGCACGCCGACTCGGCAATGCGTTCGGCGTGCGCGGCGCGCTGGTGCAGGTCGGCCCGCACCGGGTCGACCGGTCGCGCTGGGACTGGGACGAGGTCGGCCGCAACGACTTCTTCTCGCCGGACGCCCAGGCCGCTGCCACCTGGGACGGCTTCCTGGACGAGGTCCGTAAGTCCGGCTCCTCGGCCGGCGCCGTGATCGAGGTGGTCGCCAGCGGCATTCCCGCCGGCCTCGGCGAGCCGGTCTACGGCAAGCTCGACACCGACCTGGCCGCCGCGATGATGAGCATCAACGCGGTCAAGGGCGTGGAGATCGGCGACGGGTTCGCGGCCGCCGAGATCCCCGGCCACGAAGCCGCCGACGAGATGCGCATGGACGGCGACCGGCCGGTGTTCCTGTCGAACCACGCCGGCGGCATCCTCGGCGGAATCTCCACCGGCCAGGACCTGGTGGTCCGGTTTGCGGTCAAGCCGACCAGCTCGATCCTGACGCCGCGGCGCTCGATCGACCGGTTCGGGGCCGAGGTCGACGTGCTCACCAAGGGCCGTCACGATCCGTGCGTCGGCATCCGGGCGGTGCCGGTCGGCGAGGCGATGATGGCCTGCGTGCTGCTCGATCACCTGATGCGCCACGAGGCGCAGTGCGGGCCGCTCGGCTCCGACATCTGACGCGCTTCAGGGCCGGCTACCGGCTATCGCCAGCGTGACGCCCGTCACCTCGTCCGCCGTCGGAGGGCGCGGCGGGCCGTCCGGCCGGCTGATACGCAGGCGCAGGGACAGCTTGCCGTCGTCGATCGCATCGGGCGGCACCGGGATCGTATAGGTCCCCGCCGCCTGCCCGGTGCGGATCCCGAACGGCGACACCGTGCCGATGAGGCGACCGTCGGCCGTCGTCACGTCCACCTCCTGGCCGCGCTGCACGACGCCCATGGTCACCTCGACGAACACCGTCTCGCCCGCCCGCAGCGGGTGCGGCAGGACGAGGGTCATGGCCCCGTCGTCTCCGGCCGCCACCGGCCCGGCGATGAATACCAGCACCGCCAGGGCGATAGCGGCTATCGACGCCCTACAGGCCCTGGACGGTGACCGCCTTGACGGCCGGGGCAGCGGCGGTCCGATCGTTGGTCGGGACAAGTCGGATCTCCAGCTTGGCGGACGTTTCCGTCGCTGCCCCCTTCAACGCGGTCAACGCCCCGATCCGTTGCGGCAGCGGCACGGCGAAGGTCGCATCGTGCGCCATATGATGCATCGCCGGGCCGAAGAAACTGATGGTGCCGGCAAAGTACGGGCTATCGGCTTCGGCCTGTCTCGCCCCGGCCGGCGCATTGACCAACACGTCGAACTCCCTCGGCGCTGCGGGGTCGGCGGAGCGCCGCACGGTAACCGCCGCTATCACCGTTCCGGCCTGGGCACCCGACAGCCAGAGCGAGCCGACCCCGCCCGCAACGGTCCCGCTGACCGGCGCCGACGGTTTCGCCCGGGCCACCGGCACGCCCTCGACCTCCGGGAAGCCCGGAGCGTAGTCGTAGTCGAACCGGCGCATGTCGAGGTAGTCACCGGCCTTTCCGTCCAGCACGTAGCTGCCGTCGGCGCGGACGAAGAACAGAAACGGCTCGTCCGACAGATCGGCCAGCTGCTGCGGGTCGGTGGGCAGGATCGGCAGCCCCCGCCGCTGCTGCTTTCGCGTCCACACGTCCCAGAGCCGGTCCATGTTGGAGTGGTGCAGGAAGAACACCGGGTCGACCGGCGACAGGAAGTTCGTCATGTTGCCATAGGGACCCGGGTCCCAGGGGCCGACGCCGCCGGTGTAGTTGTGCACCTTGTTGTGCGGGAAGCCCTCAAGCACCGAGAACTCGGTGCTGCCGTTCGGCATGGTGTTGTGCGAAGCGGTCCTGGTGCTGGTGAAGCTGCCGGCGATGTTCGGGCTGTAGTACTTGACCGGCGCCAGCCCGGCCAGGACCACGCGCGGCGAGCAGGCCTCGGCCGTCTTCGGGTCGAGCTTGGGGTTGCTTCGCGTGAGGTAGCGAGCCCGGTCGGTCGCGGCGAACGCCTGGTCGCCCGGCACGACCTTGCCGGATTTCGGGTCGTAGCCCGTGACGGCGTTCCACAGCAGGTCGAACTCCGGATAGCCGCGCCGGTCGAGCTGCTCGCGCTGCTCGCGGTTCAGCGTGTCCCAGTACGCCCGTATCGCCGGCTTCATGTAGGCGGTGAAGGTGCCGATATCCCTGGTGTAGGGCCGGAAGGCGTCACTGACGGGGGTCAGCGGGCCGTCGAACATCGTCTCGGGGATCTGCGGCAGCCGGGTCCAGTCCCAGTACGGGACGGCGAAGGCCGGATTGCCGCTCAGCTTGCGCACGGTCTGCTCGAAGAATCCGAGGTAGCCACGGTGCCAGACGTAGAACCACCAGTTGCCGTGCGGGCAGTCCATGAGGTGGACGAAGGCGTTGCGGAACCAGTTGTGGGGATGCTCCGGCGGCAATTTGAGCATCTTGTCGACGGCGATCGCATAGCTCTTCAGCATCGCCTGACCCTGCGGGCTGGCCGCATCGTAGCGAGTGTACCGGGCGCCCGCGGCCCGAGCCGGAGCCGAGGGGGAAGCCGTGACGCCCGCTGCAACCGCAGCCGTCGCGAGAAATCCACGCCTGGTGAGGTTCATTGACGCTTCCTCCCTCATTACGAGAAGTTTTGTATAATATGATCTTCTCATTCGGGAATTGCACGCCCATTCGCGAGGGCGCGACCGGGCCGACCGGGTTCGCCGACCTGCCCGCCAGAGGGCCGGTCCCGTTCGACAGGCTGCTCCGGCCCCGGTAGACTCGCGGCTCCTCCAGCCAACGGACGGGCCCCGAATGATTCGCCGCTTTCTGTTCGGTTTCCTCGCCACTTTCGGAGTCCTGTTCCTGATCGTGCTGCTGGCCGCGGGGGGCGGGCTGTGGTGGTGGATCGACACCTTCGAGGAGCCGGAACCGCTGCCCGACCGCGTCGTGCTGGCGGTCGACCTGCACGGCTCGCTCGACGAGGCCTCGCCGTTCGATCCGCTGGCCGAGCTGTTCCCCGAGGAGGCCGGGCTCGGTCTGGTCGATCTGGTCGACGCGCTCGACCGGGCCACCGCCGATCCGCGGGTGACGGGCGCCCTGTTCGACCTGTCCGGGGCCTCGATCGGGCTCGCCCAGACTCAGGAACTGCGGGCCGCGGTGTTCCGGTTCCGCGCCGCCGGCAAGACCGCGGTGGCGTTCGCCGACAGCTACGAGGGCGGCAGCGTCGGCCCGTACTACCTGGCCAGCGCGTTCGATCGGATCTGGATGCAGCCTTCCGGGCTGCTCGGGCTGACCGGCGTCTCGATGGAGACACCGCTGGCCCGCGGGCTGCTCGACCAGATCGGCCTGACGCCGGAGTTCGAGCAGCGCTTCGAGTTCAAGGGCGCCATGGCGCCGCTCACCGAGACCGAGATGCCGCCGGCGGTGCGCGACAACCTCACCCGGGTCGCCGGCTCGCTGTACGGGCAGGTGGTCAGCGGCGTCGCCAGCACCCGCCGGCTCGGCGGCACGGCGGTCGCGTCGCTGATCGACCGCGGTCCGCTGCTCGCCAACGACGCCCGCAGCAACGGCCTGATCGACGCGCTCGGCTATCGCTCCGACGCCGCGGCCACCCTGGGCCTGACCGCCGATACCGGCGTCGACCCGGCCCGCTATCTCGCGGTCGCCGGCCGTCCGAACGCCGAGGGCACGCGCGTGGCGCTGATCCACCTGGACGGCGAGATCGAGCGCGGCGACGGCGACGGCTTCGGCAACCCGCTGAATGCCGGTGCCGCGCGGGTGGCGTCGGTGGTCGACGAGGTGCTGGACGACCACGAGGTCCGCGCCGTTATCCTGCGGATTTCCAGCCCCGGCGGCAGCTACGTCGCCGCCGACACCATCCGGCACGACATCGAGCGCCTGCGCGACGCCGGCCTGCCGGTGATCGTGAGCTTCGCCGACGTCGCCGCTTCGGGCGGCTACTTCGCGGCCCTGCCCGCCAACCATATCCTGGCCCATCCGGGTACCCTGACCGGCTCGATCGGCGCGGTCGGCGGCAAGGTCAGCGGCGCCGGGCTGCTCGAAAAGCTGGACGTGACGATCGACCGCATCGAGATCGGCGAGAACGCCGGGATGTTCAGCGTCACCCGGCCGTTCTCGGACACCCAGCGCCAGCACCTGCGGCGCATCATGGACGCCATATATGCCGACTTCGCCGAGAAGGTCGGCGAGGCGCGCGGGCTGTCGACCAGCGAGGTCGACGCGGTGGCGCGCGGCCGCGTGTGGACCGGCGAGGACGCCCAACGGGTCGGCCTGGTCGACGGCCTGGGCGGCTATGCCGAGGCGATGCAGCTTACCCGGCAGACCATCGGCCTGGCCCCCGACGCGGCGATCGAGCGGGTCAGCTTCCCGCGCAGCCTCGGGTCGATCGGCGAGCTGATGGACCTGCTGCGCGCCGGTCAAATTCGCCAGACCTTAACGAAAATGCAGGACATCGCTATATATCTTGAGACGCTGATGCGGCTCGCTCCGGGCCGCGCCGGCGGGCTCGTCCGGGCCGAGGCTCCCGTCCTCGGGTCGGTGCGATGATCGGGAGAGACCAGCAATGTCCAGGCGACCGAAAGCGGCCCGTGCCGCGGTTCTGGCGTCGGCCCTGATTTTCGGCACGGCGTTCGTCCTCGCGCCGCTGTCGGCCGGCCGCGCCTCGGAGGCGAGCTCGACGACCGAGCGCAAGCAGGCGGAGAAGCAGCAGAAGAAGAAGGACAAGGAGTTCAACCGGGACATCGAGTACCGCCGCATGATCGGGCCGAAGGTCCTGGCGCTCGGCCCGTACTCGATCTCGCTGTTCGTGCGCGGCCAGCCGCTGGAGGCCCGGCTGCGGGTCGCGGTGCAGATGACCACCGAGCAGGCGCGGGTTCAGATCGAGGCCCAGAAGATGGCGGTGAACGGCATCGTCTACCCGCTGGCGGTGCGGCTGTTCGAGCAGGGCCGGCCGACCTCCGACCAGATCCGTGCCTTCAAGGACGACACCCGGGCGCAGCTCCTGCAGCGCTACCCGGACATGATCGACGAAGTGTTCATCGAATCGATGATCTAGCCTCGACGGTCAGCGCGGCTCGGCACACTGGTCCACCCTGGATCCGACCGTTCGTCTTCAGCGCTGATGATTCGGCTCGCAGAAGAAGTTGATGAAATCCGAATTGTTCGTCCTCGAGTGCGGAAACTCGACATTTCGCTGGTCCGCAGGGTTCTCCGGCAGATCGAAGTCAGGGTCCAGCAGCAGGTTCGGGCCGTGGCCGATGTCGGCTGTCACGAACTCCTCGCGCTGGTTCTGGTTGACGCACGGCAGTTTGTTGTCGACGTAGCTGCTCACACCCGAGAGAAGGTCTCTTGGTTTGCGCTTGGTCGTCACGAGCTTGGTTCGCGGCGCGATGTATTGGCTGTCGATGTCCAGATCTTCATAGGGCAGCAGATCCGGATTGCTGGATTTGGCATCGCTGCCGATCGCGGAGTTGACGCCATCCACTTTCGCGTTGCCGAACACCTTTCCGAGCGGACTCAGGACATAGGTCTCCCAGGGCACCAAGTCGTCCTGCGGGCCCATGAGTTCCCGCTTGAAGTCCATATGCCCGGTGCCGCGCGCCAGCGGCAACGCGCAGTGCGGTTCGGTTGCACGGATGCGCAACCAGTTCCCGGTCACGATGCTGATGATCACAGCATTCCGGTCCGCGCGGATCTCCGAGATGATGGACTTGATCGAGTCCGTCGCCCGTCTCCCGAGGATCGCGGAATAGGTCGGCGTTGCCGCCCCGGAGACCACGATGGAATCGACGGCGATCGGAGAATGACGATAGTTCGGGTTCGGCCGGCCGTGCCGCATCAACGAGACGATCCCGGGAATATTGTTCGTCACGACGACGAGGGAACACCGACCCTCCGGCTCCGTGTTTCGGGTAGCCCCGGCAATCCAAGCCTCGCCGTCGCTATGTGCCAGAGCCGTGATGCGACCGATATGCTCGAAGAGATGGTAGGTCGTTGTCCCCGAATCGATTAAGAGATAGACCTTCTTTTTTCTTGTTTCTATGAGATATCTGCATCGACTCATCAGCATTGATGAGAATATTCGCGCTATGTATCGTTTCTCATCGAAAAAATGCTCCATTCGACTGCCAAATGGAGAATTGTCATAAGGGCCGATTCTTGCTCTCTGCAGCGCGGATGTAGCCCACCCGGTGTTCTCTCTTAACGACTGAGCAATCTGAAACGCCATATGCCCGGCATTTTTCGTTAATTCCGATTCATGCTCTTTCAATAATTTTACCCGCTCCGCCGAAACACGAACTTCGTCCCGGTTTATTCGCAGTCTGACAAAGAGTTCTATGCATAGAATTACAATTAGAATAAGGGCAATGCCGAGCGACGCGACGTCTTTCGGCCCAACGCCCGTGTCCTGAAGAGCTCCAATACTTGTCTGTACTCCTTGGACGGTTTCCATGTCCCTCTCCCATGCTCCGAATTCCCCGTTGCAGAGCAGATGGGAGGCGCTCCGGCCCCGTCGCGTATGCGTCACTCAGAACAGTGTGGACCTGGGGCCAAACATTTTGACAGTACTCATCAAATTCGTGCTGCGCCCCCTCTGAACTCATGCCTCTCTGCCCAGGCCTTACCGCCTATCATAGGCAAGATCCACGAAACGACAATCTGGCATTGTTGTATATACGGCACCTACACGCGACGCACCCCGGTACGGCAATTGCCGAGCGGGAGGCTAGTTCGACACCGCCACTGAACCTCAGTCTCAGTCAACGCGTCGCCAGATGCCGGTTGCGCCGCCCTTGCCGGCGCTCTTCTTCATCTCTGGGGGCCGCCGTCGCGTGCTTCGGGCAGCATCCGCCGCAGGGTGTCGTCGCGGCGGGCGAAGTGGTGATGGAGGGCGGCGCCGACATGGACCGCGACCACGCCGATCAGCACGAACGCCATCGCGAAGTGAAGCTGGAACACCTGCTTGGCGAGCGCGTTGTCCGCCGGCACCGGCAGGGTCGCGGGCACCGTCCACAGGAAGTTGACCGGCCGGCAGCAGGCCGAGGTCGCCGCCCAGCCGGCGATCGGCACCAGGACCATCAGCGCGTACAGCAGCGCATGCGATGTCCCGGCCGCCCAACGCTGCCAGGCGGGCATCCCGGAAACCGGCTCCGGGGCGCCCAGCCGCCAGCGGACCGCCAGCCGTACCAGCACCAGCGCCAGCACCAGCATGCCGATCGACTTGTGGATCTCGTACAGGGCGTTGGTCACCGGTCCCGGCCCGATCCTTGGCAGCGTCAGGCCGACACCGACCATCACGACGACCAGGATCGCCATCAGCCAGTGCAGGAACTTCTGCACGCCGGCATAACCGGTAGGGCCGTCCGAGCTCATAGCGACGTCTCCCTGACAGTGTTCCCAGGGTCGCCGGGGCATCGACGGCCCCCCCTGCGCGACTCCCCCCGCACACTACACGGTCTTGGCGAAGAACGCCTGACACGTCTGCGAGAACCGAGGCCTCGCCACCCGTGTGTCGACCTGTCGCATTGAGCCGGGCCCGGCCGATGGGACAGGTTGCGCGAGACTTTCGCTCCGTATTCCCCGGGATCGCACCCGATGGCGGACCTCCGCTCGAAGAATCTTCGAGTCCTGGCGGTCGCCGGCATTCTGTTGTCGGTGATGACGGGACTTGTCGTCTACTCGCCGACTCTGTACCGGGCTTTCTGCGCTGTCACCGGATACGGGGGCACGGTGCGGCGTGCCGCCGCCCCTCTACAGGAAAAGGTGTCGGCGAAGACTGTAACGGTACTGTTCGACGCCAACGTCGATCCCGCCCTGCCCTGGACCTTCCGGCCAGAGCAGCTGAAGGTCACCGCCCACATCGGCGAGCCGACCAAGGCCTACTACTACGCCCGCAACAACTCCGACCGAACGGTGGTGGCGCGGGCGGTCTACAACGTCACGCCGTTCAAGGTCGCCCCGTACTTCTTCAAGATCGAGTGCTTCTGCTTCACCGAGGAGAAGCTGGCCCCCGGCCAGAGCGCGCGGATGCCGCTGGTGTTCTACGTCGACGACCAGTTCCTGGAAGACGCGAACACCAACGACGTGTCGACCATCACCCTGTCCTACACCTTCTACCCGCAGAAGGACCTGCCGACCGATCAGGTCGCCGCCGCGCGCGACCTGAAGGCCGGGTCGGCGGAGAAGGATGCCGAGCTGAAGGAGAATGCACCCGTGCCGTTCGACAACGACGCGCCCCGGCGATGAAAAGCCTCTTCCCCCTCGGTCGTCGTGCCGCCGTCCTGGCGCTGGCGGCGTCCGCCGTGCTGGCGTCGACGTCGCTGCTGTCGGTGCCGGCCGCCGCCCACGGCTACAAGTTCGGCGCGATCGCGATCGGCCATGTCTGGGCGCCGCCGCCGGAGCCGGGTGCCGATGGCGTTCCGGTCTACGGCCCGATCCTGAACGGCGGCGCCGAGCCGGTGAAGCTGGTCGGCGCCTCGACTCCGATCGCCGACAAGGTCCGGTTCCGGCTCGACAAGGACGGGGCGGTCTCCTGGCCCGAGGCCATCACGTTTCCACCCGGGCGACCGCTGGCCATGGCAGCGTGGCGGCAGCATCTCTGGCTGTCCGGGCTGCACCGGCCGCTGGCGGACGGCGATTCCTTCGAACTGACTCTCGACTTCGCGAGGCTCGGTCGCAAGACCGTCACGGTGATCGTGCAGAAGTCCCCCGGCCATTGACCGACGTCGCTCCCGGCGGAACGTCGAACTATCGGCGGCCCCACGGCATCCTTGTCGCCGATCCCGTCTCTATGATGTTATAGTATAACGTAAACAACGCGCCGGATCCCGGGGGGGACACTCTGCGGGCCCGGTTTAGGGGGCCGTTTCATGCTGAAGTCTCCCGGGTCCGGGCGGCCCGCCGTCCACCGCTTGTTCCGGGTCGTCCTGCTGGCCGGATGCATTCTGTCCGCTTGGCCGGGCATCGCAGGGGCGTCGGCAACGCAAGCCGGAGCCGACGGTCCGCCCGACGCGGAGGATGGGATCGGCATGCGTGGCACCGTGGAATTGACGATCGCCGCAGGTGATACCCTGTATGCGCTGCTCGGCAACCGTCGCCTCGCTGTCACGAACCGGGCGAGCGTGCTGCAGGCTTTGTCCGACGTGATAGACCCGCGCCTGCTGCGCCCCGGGGACAAGATCCGCCTGGTCCTCGAAGGCGCCGAAGAAGGGAACTTCGTGCGCTCGGTCCACCTGGAGATCGGCGACGGTTCCGACCAGACCGTCGACATCGTCGACCGCCAGCCTTCACGACCGGAACCGGTGGACGTCGATCTGACGGTCCACCGCATCGCAGCCATTGCCGGGCCTGGTCTTCGATCGTCGCTGATGCGCCGGCGCGTGCCGCAGGAGGTCGTGGAGGACGTCCTGACAGCCTTCGAGTTCGATCCCGACATGCCGTTCCCGCCCCCCGCGGACGCCAGCCTGTCGGTTGTCTACGAGACAGCAAGCGCCGCAGGCCGCCCCGACCGGTCGACGCTCAAATCCGTGGTGCTGAACGACGGCCGGAAGGTCCACCGCGTGTACCGCTACCGGATCGCCGACGGCGATGCCGCCTTCCTGCGTGACGACGGCAAGGGCATCGCCATACCCGACCTGGGGCGGCCGATCGCGATCGAGCGGGTGACCTCGCCGTTCGGCTGGCGCACTCACCCGGTCTTCGGCGATCGCCGCTTCCACAAGGGCGTGGATTTCGGCGCCCCGGCCGGCACCGCCGTCCTCGCCGCGGCGGAGGGCCGGATCGCCGACGCCGGGTGGCGGGGAAATTACGGTCTGTACGTCCGAATAGATCACGGCGGTGGGATCGAGACCACCTATGCCCATCTGTCACGGCTGGCCCCTGGCGTGGCTGCCGGCCGGCGGATCCGCAAGGGGCAGAGGATCGGTGCCGTCGGACAGACCGGCATCGCCACCGGCCCGCACCTGTACTTCGAGGTCCTGGCCGACGGCCGGCACATCGACCCGATGAACGTCCCCGAAGCACTTCCAGTCCGGCTGACCGGCGCCCCGTTGGTCCAGTTCCGTCGATATGTCCGCAACACGTCGCAGACGGCGCCTGTCGCCCCCTGAGCGGCGGGTCCCGGAGCCCGGGCGCCGAGCCGTCCGCGGCACTTAACGCCGCAGCACCGCGATGTCGCAGAACGGCGAGTGCTTGGAGACGATCTGCTCGTCCGAGCGCTCCAGGATGTCGGCCTGGGCGGTGTGGAAGCCCTGGCGCTGCACCGTGCGCACGATCTCGACGATGTAGTCGGTGTCGGCCCGGATCTCGCCTTCCTCGAACAGCGCCCGGGCCAACGTGGTGCCGGCCTCGGTCAGCCGGTAGCACGGCAGGTTGAGCGTCTTGCCCGGGTCGTCGTGGGTGATCCGGAGCGCCTTGTCGGCGTACAGCAGGTTGGTCGAGAACCGGTCGGTGCGCTGGCTCTGGAACACCCGGTTCAGGTCGCGGTTGGTCCGCACCAGCCCGTATTCCTCCAGCAGCAGGATCTGGTCGCCGGTCACGTCCTTGCGGTCGAAGAACTCCGGCTCCAGCCGGACCACGAAGTTGTTGATCGCGAACGCCGCGAACCGGCTGAACAGCCGTAGCGCCTCCTTCGACAGGCCGGGCAGCCGCAGCAGGGCGTTCGGCGGCACCGTGCCCGGGCGCCGGACCTCGATGACCAGCAGCCGCGCCCACAGCCGCGAGAACTCGGCGTCGGCGGTGTCGGAGACGGCGTTGAAGAACCGCGCGGCCCAGTCCGGGTCCGGCGTCCCCTCGTCCACCGTGTCCGGCAGGATGCGCAGCGCCCGCTGCAGCACCGCCTCGATGTTGATCTGCCGGCGCAGCTCCATGTGGTCGGTGCGCTCGGCGGCGCGGTCGACCAGGTCGCCGCTGCCGTCGCCGGTCGGCCGGGCGTGGTACAGGCCGCGCAGCCAGTCGCGCTGCACCGCGCCCAGGGTGGTGACGACCATGTCGTTGAGACGGGCGAGCGACGGCGAGGCCTGGCCGGCGGCGGAACCGGCGACGACGTCGGCCGGCTTCGGCAGGCCGAGCGCCGGCATGTCGGCGGTCTCGTGGTCGGTGGCAGAGCTGTCCGGAATATCGGTCATCGCCCTCTCCTGCACCTTACGGGCGCGACCCTAGCACAGCCGCGTGGCGGCAATGAGGAATTCCACGTTGCCCTCCGGCCCGGTGATCGGCGAGCGCGTCAGGCCGTCGACCCGCCATTCCGGCAACCCATCGAGCCAGCCGCGGATGTCGGCGCACACCGCCTCGTGCACCGCCGGGTCGCGCACCACCCCGCCCTTGCCGACCTGCTCGCGCCCGGCCTCGAACTGCGGCTTGATCAGCGCCACCAGCCGGGCCCCCGGTTTCGCCAGCGCCATCGCCGCCGGCAGCACGGTCTTCAGCGAGATGAAACTGGCGTCGCACACCACCAGGTCGACCGGCTCCGGGATCTGCTCGGCCGTCAGGTGGCGGGCGTTGGTCTTCTCCAGCACCACCACGCGCGGATCGGAGCGCAGCTTCCAGGCGAGTTGGCCGTGGCCGACGTCGACCGCGTAGACCCTGGCGGCCCCGTGGGTCAGCAGCACGTCGGTGAAGCCGCCGGTCGAGGCGCCGACGTCGATCGCCACCGCCCCGGTCGGGTCGATCGCGAACTCCTCGAGCGCGTGCGCCAGCTTCAGCCCGCCGCGCGACACCCAGGGGTGATCCTGGCCGCGCACCTCGATGGCGATGTCCTCCGCGACCTGCTGGCCGGCCTTGTCGAGCCGCCGCTCGCCCGAGAACACCAGCCCCGCCATCACCAGCGCCTGGGCGCGGGTCCGGGACTCCGCGAGGCCGCGGTCGACGATCAGCTGGTCGAGGCGCTTCTTCATCCGGGTGCGTCCAATTCTGGGCACGAACCGGCCACCGGGCGGCCGCGTTCGGACCATAGCATCCCTGCCGGTGGATCCGAGGCCCGCAATGGGTCCCGGCTCTGCGCTTCGCTTCGGCCGGGATGAGGACAGAAGGCATCGTCAATCCCCCTCATCCCGGCCGGAGCGGCGAAGCCGAGGAGAGCCGGGACCCACGACAGGAAACGTGGGGGCAATCGGCGGAATGGAGGAGGCCATAGAGCCCCAGGAAGACGCACCGCAGCAAGGCCGGCTCGGCCACATCCTGTCGCTCAGCGTCCTGCCGCTGCTGGTGCTCGCCCTGCTGGTGGCGGTCGGCCTGACCCTGCTGCGGCTGCCGGCGATCCCGCCCGAGCACCTGCCGTTCGCCCGCCTCGACCTGGAGCGGCCGGTCGGCCTCGCCACCGGCTTCCAGCTCGCCCGGCTGCGCGCCGACCCGTCGCTGTGCCGGGGCGTGCTGGACCTGTCGGCACTGGAGAGCCGGCCGGTCCCGAGCCGCCGCACCGGGGCGTTCTGCGGCTTCCTGAACGCGGTCGAGGTGACGCGCTCGACGGTCGCCTACTCCGCGCCAGTGCGCGTGACCTGCCCGATGGCGGCGGCGCTGTACCTGTGGGAACGCGCCGTGGTCGCCCCGGCCGCCGCGAAACACCTCGGCAGCCCGGTCGCCCGCATCGACCATCTCGGCACCTATTCGTGCCGGCGGATCGGTGGCGGCCCGGCCGGCATGCCGAGCGAGCACGCGACCGCCAACGCCATCGACGTCGCCGGCTTCCGTCTCGCCGACGGCCGCCGGATCACCCTGGCCGGCGACTGGAACAACGGCACCGGGGCAGAGCGGGCGTTCCTGCGCGCGGTCCGCGACGGCGCCTGCGACCTGTTCCGTGTGGTGCTCGGCCCCGACTACAACGCCGCCCACCGGGACCACTTCCACCTGGACATGGGGATGTTCCAGGCGTGCCGATAGGTCGCAGGCCGGCTCGAACCGTTTGAGTTCCGGTCGCGTCGTACGGAGAATGGTCGCGCACCAACAAGAACGGACCGCCGTCATGCTCCAGGACCGCTACGGAAACGCCCTCTCCACTTCCTCCGAAGCCGCGCGCGACGCCTATGTCGCCGGGGTCGACCGCTTCCTGGCCGCCCAGCCGGGCGTCGAGGACGCGTTCGAGGCCGCGATCGCCGCCGACGAGGGCTTCGCGCTCGGCCACATGGCGCTGGCGCGCGCGCGCCAGGCCATGGGCAAGGGCGAGGACCCGAAGCCGGCGCTGGCGGCGGCCCAGGCGCTGGCCGGCAAGCTGTCCGGGCGCGAGGCCGCGCACGTCGAGGCGCTGTCGCTGCTGGTCTCCGGCCAGGGGCCGGCCGCCTACAAGGCGATCCGCGCGCACCTACTGGAGCACCCGCGCGACGCCCTGATCGCCCAGACCTGTTGCGGTGTGTTCGGCATGATCGGCTTCAGCGGCCAGCCGGGGCGCGAGGCCGAGCAGCTCGCCTTCACCACCACGCTCGTCCCGTACTACGGCGACGACTGGTGGCTGCTCGGCCAGCACGCCTTCGCCCAGGTCGAGGCCGGCCAGACCGGGCCGGCGACCGCCACCATCGAGCGCTCGATGGCGCTCAACCCGAAGAACGCCCACGGCGCCCACATCCGTGCCCACGTCTACTACGAGGCCGGCGAGACCGAGGCCGGATACCGCTACATCGACGACTGGCGGCAGGACTACGAGCAGGCCGGCCAGCTGCACTGCCACATCAACTGGCACGTGGCGATCTGGGCGCTGGAGCGCGGCGACCTCGACACCATGTGGAGCGTGTACGACGACGCGGTCGCGCCGGGCTCGACCTGGGGGCCGGCGCTGAACGTGGTCACCGACTCGGCGGCGCTGCTGTTCCGGGCCGGGCTGGCCGGCGTCGGGATCCCGGCCGAACGCTGGCGAGCGGTCAGCGACTACGCCGCCCGGCTGTTCCCGAACACCGGCATCGCGTTCGCCGACGTGCACGCCGCCCTGGCCCATGCCATGGCGGGGAACGGCGAAGCGCTGGCGAAGATCGTCGCCGATGCCAAGGGCCCGGCCGGCGACGTGGTGCGCGAGCTGGCCGAGGCGTTCGGGGCCATGACTGCCGGCGACTGGGCCGGGGCCGAGCGCCACCTGGCGGTCACCATGTCCCAGCACGAGCGCATCGGCGGCAGCCGCGCCCAGCGCGACCTGGTCGAGTACGCCCTGCTGAACGCGCTGCTGCGCCAGGGCAAGGCCGACGAGGCCCGGCTGCTGCTGTCGGTTCGCCGCCCGCTGAAGGTCGGCGCGCACGCGGTGAAGGGGCTGTAAGCGCCCCATCCGAAGCGGCGGGGCGGCCGGTGGGTTCCGGATCCGGTTCGCCTGCGGCGATCCGGTCCGGAATGACGAGTGATTTGAAGTGGCCCCCACCTCTCGTCATTCCGGACGGGCGTGCCGCCTCGGCACGACCGATCCGGAACCCATGACGCGACGTGCGCAGGGCGGCTCCGCCGCGACTTACTCCGCCGGCTCGATGACGCCGGTCTGCTCGGTGATGATGCCGTAGTGCTCGATCCGGCGGTGCTTGGCGAAGTTGAACACCGTCTCCTTGCCCATCTTCGCGAGGTCGAGGTCGCAGGCGTAGGTGATCAGCTCGTCGCCGATCCCGGACGCCAGCGCCACCATCTCGCCGGACGGCTGGACGATGCACGAGCCGCCGATCAGCATGCAGCCGTCCTCGATTCCGGCCTTGGCGGTCGCCACCACGAAGCAGGAGTTCTGGTATGCGCTGGCCTGCATGACCAGGTGGTTGTGGAACATCCGGAGGTGGTTCGGCTCCGGCGCCGAGGTGTTCACGTCGGGCGTGTTGTAGCCGAGCATGACGATCTCGACGCCCTTCAGCGACATCACCCGGTAGGTCTCCGGCCAGCGCCGGTCGTTGCAGATGCACATGCCCATGATGCCGCCCATCGAGCGCCACACCGGGAAGCCGAGGTCGCCCGGCTCGAAGTAGCGCTTCTCGAGGTGCTGCCACGGCCGCTTGCCGTCGTACTCGGAATGGCCCGGCAGGTGCACCTTGCGGTACTTGCCGACGATCTTGCCGGTGTCGTCGACCAGGATCGAGGTGTTGAACCGGTGGCCGTCCTCGGTCAGCTCGGCATAGCCGAGGTAGAAGCCGATGCCGTACTCCTTGGCCTTCTCGAACAGCGGACGGGTCTCCGGCGTCGGCATGTCGCCGCGCTCGAAGTGGTGGTCCATCCGCGAGATGTCTTCCTGGTAGTAGCGCGGGAAGAAGGTGGTGAGCGCGAGCTCGGGGAAGACCACCAGCTTCACGCCGCGGTCCTTGGCCTGCTTCAGCAGCTCGATCATGCGGTTGACGGCGCTGACGCGGCTTTCCTCGGGGGCGATCGGGCCGAGCTGGGCGGCGCCGACGTTGATGATGCGGCTCATGGAGTCCGATCCCTCGTGTTCCGAAACGAATTGACCAGCAGTCTAGGGCGGTACCGCACGGCGGTGAAGAGGTGGACGACAGCAGTCGCCGCCCGATCCACCGTCCGGCTTCCCAAGGGTATCGCGAGCGCCCGGTGCCAGGATCGAGGGGGCCGGGCCGAGGGGGGCGGGCCGGGGCCCGGCCCGTCTTCAGACGAACAGCGAGACGTCGACGTTGGCGGGATCGACCCCGACCAGGCGGATGACCTCGCCGGTATCGAAGGTGATCACGCTGCCGCCGACGCCGTCGCTCGCGAGATTGTCCGCAAGATCGGCGTTGTCGACGAAGCCGAGCCCACCGCCGAGGTCGATCGTCTCGGTCGTGTAGTCGAAGTCGAGGATCGTGTCGTCGCCGTCCCCGGCCGAGAACACGAACCGGTCGGCACCGGCGCCGCCGGACAGCAGGTCGTTGCCGGCGCCACCAGACAGGGTGTCGGCGCCGCCGCCGCCGACCAGCGTGTCGGCTCCATCCGCGCCGTACAGGACGTTGGCACCGCCGTCGCCGGTCAACACATCGCCGCCACTGCTGCCGATGAGGTTCTCGATCCCCGAGACGGTGTCGCCGGCAGCATCGCCGCCGCTCCCGCCCCCGGTCGAGAGGTCGACGGTCACGGCCGATCCGGACTGCGAGTAGTCGAGGGTGTCCGTGCCGGCGCCGCCGGACAGCGCATCCGCCCCGGCGCCGCCGACCAGCGTGTCGTCGCCGTTGCCACCGGACAGGGTATCGGCCCCGCCGCCGCCGACCAGCGTGTCGGCTCCGTCCGCGCCGTACAGGGCGTTGGCGCCGCTGTCGCCGGTCAACGCATCGCCGCCGCCGGTTCCGACCACGTTCTCGACTCCCGCGAGCGTGTCGCCGGCGGCATCGCCGCCGCTCCCAAGCCCGGTCGACAGATCGACCGTGACGGCGGATCCGGACTGCGAGTAGTCGACGACATCCGTGCCGGCGCCGCCCGACAACGCATCCGCCCCGGCACCGCCGACCAACGTGTCGGCACCGTTGCCGCCGGACAGGGTATCGGCTCCCGCTCCACCGGACAGCGCGTCGCCACCGCCGGCACCGACCAGGATGTCGTTGCCGTCCTCCCCGTACAGCACATTGGCGCCACCGTCGCCGCTCACGGTATCGGCGAACCCGGACCCGACGACGTTCTCGAAGCCGGTGATCACATCGCCTCCGGCCCCGGAGCCGGTCGCCAGGTTGACGGCGACGGCCGAGCCCGTCCCCGAGTAGTCGAGGGTATCCGTGCCGGTACCGCCCGACAGGACATCTGCCCCGGCGCCGCCGACCAGCGTGTCGTCGCCGTCGCCGCCGAGCAGCGTGTCGGCACCGCCGCCGCCGGAGATCAGGTCGTTGCCGGCGCCACCGGAGATGATGTTGGCGGCGGCGTTCCCCGCCAGGGTGTCGTCGTGGGCC